>Ga0208833_1000179_pt1 | contig 18196 bp, 16 predicted proteins | sample DeeseametaMP1788_FD_184181 | JGI IMG/M metagenome (GOLD analysis project Ga0208833, IMG submission 184181) | Marine microbial communities from the Deep Pacific Ocean - MP1788 (SPAdes) | ecosystem: Environmental > Aquatic > Marine > Oceanic | place: North Pacific Ocean | collected 2011-05-03 | reverse complement strand
GCTGGATAATGCCCCGCTAAAAACTCTACTCGAAAACGTTATTCGTTTTGACGATATTGAGAAAAATCATAAAGCCGGTCTGCTCAAAGCCGTGTGTACCACTTGCTATAACTACAACACTGGTAACTCAGTCAGTTTTTTCCAAGGCCACCCTGATCTTGTTGAGTGGAAGCGTTTTCGACGCTACGGCCGCAAAGATAAACTCACCGTAGAGCATCTATTGGCTTCCTCCGCAATCCCCATGGTGTTTCCTTCTCAAAAAATTGGAGAAGAACACTTTGGTGATGGCTCATTGCGTTTTTTAACACCACTCAGCCCAGCACTACACCTTGGCGCTGATAAACTTTTTGTGGTCACCGTAAAGCCGCTGCGTGGCGAGCCTGAACATAAGTCTACTATTCCCTCAGTCGGTGATATTAGTGGGCATCTGTTCGACAGTATTTTCATTGATAGCCTAGAAAGCGATATTGAACGCTTAATGCGCGTAAATTCCTTGCTGGCACATATTCCAGAGTCGGATGCTGTGCGCGATCAACTCCCCTTGAAGACCGTCGATACTTTTATTATTTCTCCGAGCATCGAACCTGGAGAACTGGCTGGCCAATACTTCAAAAACCTTCCGCGTGGCTTACGCTTTTTCTTTAAACGTATTGGTGTAGATGGTGAAGATGGTAAAGGCATTCTAAGTTATCTGTTGTTTGATAAAGGTTTTACCCAAAGTCTTATTGAGCTGGGTTATAACGATGCGATGAATCAAAAGGCTAATATTCAAGCCTTTTTTGAATAAGGCCAGCTTAAACAGCAGGCCCAATAAAACAAGACCATGACAAACTTCCAATACTTCTTTGAGCAATACCCCGAAACGTCTGCGCCCTTCATGCACAAAATGTTGGAAGATTATCAGATCCGAAAACCTTTCGCTGGCATGACTATTGCTCATAACGTCCCTTTAACTCGCACCACCTTACTCAAAATTGCTTGTTTAAAAGCGTCGGGAGCATCGGTTACCGTCACTAATCCAAGCTTCATCAAAGAATCCCCTCAATGTCTCGACATTTTATCTCGAGAAGGGGTTCAGTTTGTACCGCTAAATAGACTGAAAGGTTCATTCGACTTTTTATTGGATTGCGGTGCTGAACTTATCGAGCAGTGCCATGCAACACAAGGCATCGTGGAGCTAACACGAACGGGCGCCATTCGTTATGAACAAATCAGTGACAGCCAGGTGCCGATAGTCTCCGTTGATGATACACGACTGAAGTCACTGGAAACCTGCTTAGGAACCGGAGAAGGTGTTTATCGGGCCGTTTCAGAGCTATGTCCTGAATCAATAGCGGACAAGCGCATACTTATTTTTGGTTTTGGCAAAGTAGGAACAGGAATTGCCTACTACTTTTCTCAAAAAACAGACCATATCTCCGTGGTCGATATGTTACCTGAAAGGCTTTCTACTATTGAATCCAGAGGGTATGAAGCAATTTCGGCCGAGTTACCGAAACAGGTGGAGGATGCAATAAAGCAAGCAGATGTCATTATTACCGCGACGGGGATTAAAGACATCCTCAGTCATAGCTATCAACATGAGTGGTTTGCAGACAAAGTCTTAGCGAACGCTGGTGCCGAAGACGAGTTTGGATTTAACTTTTCAGACAGCGAGATCTTAGCCGAAAAGAAACCAGTGAATTTCTCGCTCGACGAGCCCACGTTAATGCCGTTTTTAGATCCAATTTTTTATGCGCACAATCTCGCGATAGAAGATGCCTTAAACAATCAAACGGCTGGATTTAGAGCTCTGAATAAGTCACACGATCAAGCTATTATACAAACTTGGGCACAATACCATCAGTGGACGCTAGAGCAATTAAACCAAATCTTTTAACTGGCACTTGCTGGTATATTATAAGTGGTCTCTGTATAGCGTCCTGACTTCTCCCTCAAACAGAATTAACAACACACTGTTTCTTTGCCACGGGGGGATGCCCTCTTCTTGGAAGTAGTTTTTGAGACTGGTGGTATGCTGTGCGTTCCGTTTTCGAAAGCGCTCTCCGCCTTGTCGAGTTATGACCTGTAACGGTTTTCCAACTAGCTCTGGAGAATTTTGCTTTAACCAATTGAGCGAAATTTTTACACCGCAATTTAACTCAATATCTCTATCAGCAACCCATGTTTGATGCACAGGCTCAAGCTCATCAGTGACCTCATTGGTCCACACTAAATAACCCTGGAAACGCTTAATACCCCCATTGCCAAGTGATACTGAAGGTTGGGCATCAACATCAGAAGTCAGCATTTGTTGTTTAAGTTGCTCTACCACTTTCTGACTGGGCATAGCCTGATCAAGTTTTTGTAACCAGTACCGGAACACCTGAGTTTGTCGTACTGAACTCAGTTCCTTAGTCGCTGAAATAGACAGTCCTTTGTTTTTATCAAAACATTGATCAAAGTCAGCCGAGGCGACCTCTTCTACCAACTCCTGAGTAGAAGCTTGGATAGCACTTGCTCGAGCTAGAGTTGCGGTAATGTCGGGCCACTCAGTTTCCATTAAAGGAATAACTTTTTGACGAAGGAAGTTGCGACGATGCTGAATGTCTTGATTTGAAGGGTCTTCAACAAACGTTAAGTTATGAAGCTCACAGTAGTTTAAAATATCTCGCTTAGATACGTGTAACAGTGGGCGAGCATGAGTTCCTTGCCCAAAAGCAGCCTGCTCGGGCATAGCTGACAACCCTTTAGGGCCAGCACCTCGGAAAAGCTGCAACAACAGCGTCTCCGCTTGATCGTCTTGATGATGTCCGGTCAGTAAACATTCATGATGACCGACAACCCCAGCAAGGGCCTCATAACGCGCCTTACGGGCCTCAGCTTCCAAACTGGCTCCAGCGCTGACATCAACCTTGAAGGTTTTAAACTCCACACCAAGCTTTTGGCATAGCGCTTGATTAAAGGTGGCCCACTGCGACGAAGACTCCTGCAATTGATGGTCAATATAAACTGCTTTTAACGGTTGCTTGTGAAGTTGTTGGGCAAAAGCGTGTAACAATGCGACGGAATCGGCACCACCACTTAAAGCAACTACATAGGAAGAAAAAGACTGGGATGAATCTTGAGCCAGAAAACGACTGACTGCCGTAGCAACTGGCTCTTGATTATTCATGAAAGGATTAACCTTCGGTTACTTCACCGAAAGCCATCAGTTTTGCATATCGACGGTCGAGCAACTTATCCGTTTCCATAGCTTCAAGACTGTCTAAATCTTTAATCAATTGAGACTTCAAGTTTTTAGCCATATCAACATAGTTTCGGTGCGCACCACCAAGCGGCTCCTCAACAATATTGTCAATCAAACCTAGCTCTTTAATACGTCCGGCGGTAATACCCATGGCGTCAGCTGCTTCTTCTGCTTTCTCTGCGCTTTTCCACAGAATCGAAGCACAGCCTTCTGGCGAAATCACCGAGTAAGTCGAGTATTGCAACATATTAACTTTATCGCCAACACCAATTGCTAAAGCACCACCTGAACCACCTTCACCAATAACGGTTGCAATAATAGGTGACTTCAACGTTGCCATTACTTTCAAGTTACGAGCAATTGCTTCACTTTGACCACGTTCTTCTGCACCCACACCCGGGAAAGCTCCCGGCGTATCGATAAAAGTGAATACTGGTAAATGAAAACGTTCAGCCATTTCCATCAAACGCTTCGCTTTACGATAACCTTCAGGGCGAGACATTCCGAAGTTGTGTTTAATCTTTGCTTTGGTATCACGGCCTTTTTGATGGCCAATAACCACACATGGCTTACCTTCTAAGCGAGCCAAGCCGCCAACAATAGAAGCATCGTCAGAGAAAGCACGATCACCAGCAAGCTCATCAAAATCCTCAAACACATGCTCAATGTAGTCACGCGTGTACGGTCGCTGTGGGTGGCGCGCTAATTGCGCAACCTGCCACGCTGACAAGTCTGAAAAGATTTTCTTGGTTAAGTCTTTAGACTTCTTTTGCAAACGCTCAACTTCTTCACTGATGTTGATATTAGAATCTTCACCCGTTAAGCGTAACTCATCAATCTGCGCCTCAAGTTCTGCAATCGGACGCTCAAAATCCAAAAAGTTTAAACTCATGCCTATTCAACTAGTTTATTTATGGCGTAATTTCTCTATTCTAACCCAAAATCATGGCCTTATAAAAGGTAACTTTGCTCTCTATTGCCACTGGTCTGTACTCTGTACTAATTTTGCTCAAACACTTGTTTGCCTATTGCGTAGCTACTTTAGCGATACTCGGCAGGTAGCGGAAATGTCCAACCACTCTATAGCGGAACAAAACATCCTCTAACTTAGGGCCCAGACCAATATTATGGACGATCATCAAGTTATCGCTGCCATCAGACTTTTTGTCTGTCACAATCCCAATATGCGGAAAACCGCCTTCCAGGCGCCAACTGACAATATCTCCAGCTTGATAATCCTCCGCTTTATCACTAATCGCTAAAACTTGCCCATGGCGTTCAAAAAAGCGCTCCAGATTCGGCACACGCCGGTGATCAATATTGGTATCAGGCTTCTTTAAACTCCAGTTTTTCGGGTATTGGTTAAAATTATCCTTCATATCCTCATGAACAAGCTGTTGCAGATCGATACCCAACTGGCGATAACTTCGAATAATAACATCGGTACAAACGCCAATGTTCTCCGGCACATCACCCATTGGGTAGTCAATCTTGCGGTAAGAACCTTCGTAGATCACAAAGTGTTCCGTCCTCTCATGCGCAGCCTCAACCAGTTGCTCACCGATGGATAACGCTTCTAGGTCTTCACTGAATAACATGAATGTTAAAATCAGTACCTTAGTTAATATTGCTGGCTTAACCATTGTTGCTCCCACAGATTGCTTAATCATTAAGACTTCCCCAGTCACAGCAGGTTCCCTAACCGTTAAACGATCGCACACTAATAGCTCACCTATCATTCAGTTCCGATTTTGGCTAGTGTAATGACTAAAAAGTGATAGCATATTGCTATGAATACCGATGATAAAGCCATGAATCAGCACTACCAAAAAGCACGACTCGCCAGAGACTCGCGCTACGATGGAAAGTTTTTTGTTGCTGTCAAAACCACCAAAATCTACTGTCGGCCGATCTGCCCTGCTAGCCCGCCGAAGGAAAAAAACGTGGTTTACTACCAAAGCGCTGTCCAAGCTCAAGACGCAGGCTTTCGCCCTTGCCTGCGCTGTAGGCCAGAATCAGCGCCCCACTCCCCAGCTTGGCTTGGTAACGAAGCCATTTTGCACAAGGCTATGCAACGCATTCAGTCGGGCAGTTTGAATCATCAAACTATCCAAACCTTTAGCGAATCTTTAGGGATTAGCGATCGTTATTTACGCAAAATATTCGAGCAACACCTTGGCATGTCACCACAAAGCTATGCTAACCATCACCGCCTGATGCTGGCCAAACAATTGCTCCAACAAACCGAACTATCAATTACTGATATTGCTTTAGGCTCAGGGTTCAATAGTGTCCGTCGCTTTAACGATAGCTTTAAAGCAACCATGAGGTTATCGCCCAGCGAATTACGCAAAAAGTCCCACAATGGCGCGACCAAAGCAGTAAATATCCGATTACACCTGTCCTATCGCCCACCCTACAACTGGGCGCAGATGCAACGCTTTTTGAAGCAGCGCGAACTAGCGCCGATTGAACACGTTGATGCCAGCAGTTACAGCCGTACCTTTACCATCAATCGAAGCCACGGCTGGTTTAAAGCAATTCACCAGCCTGACAGCAACCGCTTTCTGGTAGAAATAGAATTACAAGACAATGCTCAGTTAATGCCAGCCATTGCTCAAATTAAGCAAGTTTTAGACCTCGATAGCGACATCAGCACTATCGAAAAGCACTTAGCCAAAGACAAAAAGCTGAAGCCCATCATGACCAAAGGGTTGAGGCTTCCCGCATGCTGGAACACCTTTGAAGCTGGCATCAAAGCTATTTTGGGGCAGCAAGTCTCGGTCAAAGCGGCTTACGGACATACGCAACGACTGATTGAGCATGTCGGCAGTACTTATATGGGCAGTACTAATATTGGCCGTCCTAATAGCCAACACAAACTCTTCCCAACTCCAGAGCAAGTGATGAAGGCTGATCTTAGTTTCTTAAAAATGCCAGGACGCCGAAAGCAAACGCTGACCGATTTCGCCACTTGGTTTTATGACGAAGAGCAGTCCGGACAGAATTACGAACTCGAAGAGATACTAGATATTAAAGGTATTGGCCCTTGGAGTTATGAATACATTAAACTCAGAAGTGGCCAAGATACTGATGCCTTCCCAGCAAAAGACTTAGGCGTACTGAAAGCTTTAGAAGCAAACGATATTACTGAAACAGACCACTGGAGCCCTTGGCGAAGTTACGCCACACTGCATCTTTGGAACTCGCTATAAGAGATAATTGGAAAGATTATGACAATGTATTACCAACAAATTAACTGTCCTTTTGGCACCGTTCACCTTTATGCAACCAATGAGCACCTTAAAGCATTACTGTTTAAGCCATGGCAAAAAGTTGAAGGCTCAACGGTCATTAAGCAAAGCAACAAAGTGCTTAACCTGACCAAAATACAGCTCCAAGAATACTTCCAAGGAAAGCGTCAAACATTCGATATTCCGCTCGAGTCTGATGGCACAGACTTTCAGCATAATGTTTGGAACACCTTACTTAAAATACCGTTTGGTGAAACGTGGAACTATGGGCAGCTGGCCCAAGCTATCGGTAACAAAAATGCCAGCCGAGCCGTCGGTGCAGCCAATGGTAAAAATCCAATATCTATCATAGTGCCCTGCCACCGCGTGATCGGCGCTAACGGCACTTTAACCGGCTATGCTGGCGGGTTAAACGCTAAAGAATGGTTACTCAAACACGAAGGCGTGCTATAACCATTGAATCTTTATAGTTACAAGGTTCCCTATGACATTCATCGTTGAAACGATTGTATGGCTCTTCGCCTTAGGACTCATAACCTTTGAGTTCGTCATTTTGCTGGCCAAACCCAAAGCTATTCAGTTCCTAAGGGCTTTTGTAAAAACACCGTGGCATCACTTCCTCGAACAAACGCTTCGGCTGATAGTTGGTGCCTCCATCGTGGTACACGCACCGCACATGGCCTTCAGCGATTTCTTCGGAGTATTTGGCTGGATCATCATTATCACCTCGCTCATGCTAGTCGGCTTACCTTGGCGTTGGCATCGGACTTTCGCCCAAAAAGTCATTCCTACCGTCATTAAATTCATACAACTTTACGGTATTCTGTGCTTAATCTTAGGCGGCTTCATCATTTACAGCCTCATTTAGCACCTTTATAACTTATTGATTTATATGAGGTGTCGCCCTCTTGTCAGGTGACACCTGTACTACTGTCTCATATATGACGTGGTATACTCACCGGTGTATTTTGATAATACAGGCTCACTCGATAGCCACTACAACACAACGGCTTTGACGCTTAATTACATACCCTTGATAGGATTGGAAACATGATTGTAAGAAAACTACGATTACGTAACGGATGGTCACAAGAACAAGTCGCCGAAATGACCGGGCTTAGCGTCCGCACCATTCAGCGTATTGAGCGCGGCCAACCCGCCAGCCTAGAAAGTCAAAAAGCCCTTGCCGCAGTGTTTGAAGTGGATATCACCACGTTTCAACCACCTGAGTTAAAACAACCCAAACCTCAGGAACAGCAAACCCAGGAGCCTGTTATGAACACTACAAGCACAAATGATCAAACTGAGGCCACAGAGCACCCAGTAGAAAAAGTCTCTGACGAAGAGGCGGACGCCATGGAATACGTTAAAGGCATTAAAGATTTCTACAGCCACATATTGTTCTACATCATCTTTACCGTGATCTTCATCTTCTCAGGAAAAATCACAGAGATGCTCATCCCATGGGGAGCTTGGACGCTAGGTCTTATCTTCCACGGCCTACAAGCCTACGAAGTGATTAATATCTTCAAAATCGACTGGGAAAAGAAGATGGTCGAAAAGCGCTTGAAGAAAAAACTTTAGTTTTTGCGCTCCCTAGTTTACGGTAACCCCTTGCATAGGGGTTACCTTAGTTCTATTAAATAATGATAAATAATACTAAAAATCAGATAGTTCATATTTTCCTTCCAGCGTTAGTTAAGATCTTAACGTTAATTGTTTTATACACACTGATAAATATTCTTGTTTTCCATCAATGGGGGCTTCTAGATTTAAGTGATGATGTGACGAACATTTTTATTCCAATGCTCACCATTCCAATATTTATATTCATTTTTTTAAAGCAGCCCTTTTTAGTCTTCCGATATAAGGAAGGTGACAATGACAGAGGCTTTCCCTCTAAATTTCTTATTATTGTACTTTTTGGAATAAGCACTTGTTTATTGCAATTTATCTTGAGTGAAAAAGTTGCAAAAGTCTCAAACCTAACCAGTATTGATGACATCCACTCCCGTCCAGCCACTAAATACTATACCTTTGAAGAATACTATATAGATAAAGAGCTCCTTGCGGTAACTCCTAAGTTCAGCCATACAGGAAGATTTAATAGCCGTTTTCAAATGAAACTATATGTAACCACCCCAATATTTCAGACTATGGGGCAAAGCGATAGAGAATCAAATGTTTTTCTTGGTTTGATATACCATGATGATATTAGCAGCAATTTAGATGACGAGGAAAAAGAGGCTCATTTTCAACGTTTTATTAATGACTCTTACAAAGAGTTCCTAAACAACAATTTATATGCGACCACTTATTTCGAGCGCTTAAAAAACTTCAGCGATAGAAATATATATTTAGAACAGTATCAATTTTTAGATGATATTGATCAGCAGAATGCTATTGTATTAATCCCGCATAAAGACTCTTACGACAACTCGGTTTCTGACTTGTCTTTTTGGTGGATGATTGTATCGGCATTCAGTGTAGCAGCCCTATTTATTTTCCTTGTACGCCCCGAAATGGATACTGACAGATGGCGTTCTTACTACAAAGGAGAAAAGCTATATGACTCGCATAGTTTTAGCCTTCCCAATTTTTTGCTCCCAGCTACAGACTATATTATTACACCAATCCTCGTCACTACTTTATTGACTTTGTATACTTTAATGGTGGTAACAAGTTTTTCTTTTATCAGTTTCGAGAGTGAGCTCTTAATTAACTGGGGAGCGAACTTTGGTCCTAAGCTAGAACTTGGCGAGTGGTGGCGACTAATCAGTAGCGTTTTCCTCCATGCTGGAGCAATGCACTTGGTCTTTAATGTTTACGCTCTTTACCTTATAGGCATGATTCTCGAGCTGACATTAAAACCAATTGTATTCCTGCTTCTTTTCCTTATAACAGGTTGCTTAGCGAGCCTTACAAGCTACTGGTGGAACGAAGGAGCTCTTAGTGTAGGAGCTTCCGGGGCTGTTTTTGGTATGTTTGGAGTGTATCTTTCTTTTTTAACCACAGGGAAACTTTCAAGTGAGCAAAAAGGCTTTCTTTCGGTTATAGGGGCTTTAATAGCAATAAATTTATTAATGGGAGTAATGGTAACTTCCGGGATAGACAATGGCGCTCATATCGGGGGACTAATTTCGGGCTGCTTCTTCGGGCTTCTTGTGTCGCCATTTATTCCCAATAAAAGTGGACTAAATTAGGTAATTGTTTATATATTTATAATGAATTCACTTGTATTTGACTAAGTGAGACATGCTATCCGCCCAAATCACACTGCTTGGAGTGTTTGCTTAATCCCTATCATTGCAGCGCATGGGGCGTTTTTTCTTGGGTTATGGGAAGGTGTGGCAAGAGAGTGTGTACCTTACCTTCAAGGGTGCACCTCAATTAGCAGAGCTGCCCGCGAAGGTAATGCCATCTTTATATTCCGTGGCCTGATGATGCCAACAGCGGCTTTGCTAATATTTTTCTGGTACTTACAAAGCATCTGGCTGCAAAAAGTCACACAAAAACCACACAAGACTATATTTATCCTTGGCAGTATCGGCGCACTGTTTTTAATCCTCTACCTCAACTTCCTCGGCACCGAAGGCGACTTTTACCAATTTATGCGTCGTTACGGCATCACTTTCTACTTCGCGTTCACCGTGCTAGCGCAGATGCTCAGCATACGAAGCCTTCAAAAAGTCAAAAACTCGCTACACAAACGAACAAGACAATTCCTCAAAGCACAATTTATTCTAATGATTCTCTACTGGTGCCTTGGCCTTGCCAACGTCATTATCAAAGCCACCGGCGTCAGCTGGGCCGATCAAGCCGAAAACATTATCGAATGGCACTTCGCCCTATACATGTCGCTTTACTTCGGCTTAACCGCAATGATGTGGAAGAGGAGTCGGTTTAATTGGAAACTGAAAAACGAAAGCTAATTGGCCGTCTTCTTTTTATTTTTTACTCTTAGTGCAAAATAACCAGCCAAAGCAATAGAGATAGGGTATACCAATCCGGTCAGCCAAGAGCCAAAGGTTCTATACTCAATCACAAAAAAAGTAATATAGATTAACAGCAGCATAGCGCAGAAAAACATGATACTTTTCGCAAAATACCTTGCAACAATATAAGTAATAACTATAGCGGGAATTACTTGCGCAGGAATTATAGTTACTGTATCCCATAAGTAGAAACCAAACTTTGATGCCCCTTGCTCTTTAAACCACTCAAAGTAACCGTCAGGCGTCGCTATCGCTGCTACAATACCAACCAAAGCCACAACAATGTAATACATAGCAACTGAAATAGCGCATGCTAGAAAACAATCTTTAAGATTAATCTTCAAACCAAAATCCTTATATTTATAGAAGTATAATCTGCCTGATTATAAGAAAGGTTTAGCCTAAATCAACATTAGAACCAACATAGCTAATACAGCTAAAAAGTTAATTGTAAAAATAAGCCCCCTAAGGCGGATATTTTTAGTTAGAATCTGCACGAAGCTATGAACCAAACGACCAGCAACAAACACCCATGCCAACCAAACCTGAGCAAGTTCAACAACACTGCCCTGACTAACTAATAACACGCATATCACATAAAAGAACAACGGCCACTCAAACTGATTCGACAAATTCGCACTAATACGCGGTTCAATTTCAGCCCAGGACTCCTTCTTCGACTGAATAAAACCCCACACCGCCGGCGCACGCACCAACGTAAGCAAAACATACAAAAAAGCCACCCACAAAACGTGAGCAAGCATTGGGTAAAGCAATAGATTACTAGATAACATTCTGCACCACCTTGCACTTTGGATAGGTCGAGCAGCCCCAGAACTTACTGCCCTTAGCCCCCCCTCGTTTGGCGGTACGAAGAACCATGTCTTCTCCGCACTTAGGACACTGACGAGTTGAAGTTAGATCGGAGCGTGTTCTTAGGCGCTCCAAGTGCTGGCGATCGGTTTCCCAAGATGGTTTCAGCCGTTCTGTTTCAATCTTTGACAATATATTTTGTATGCTCGTCTCACTTAACACTGGCTTAGTAAATGATTTGATGTATGTAATGTAGCTACCACCACTGGTTACGTTGGCAGGCATAGGCGACTTGAGTGTGCTGTCACCTGCAAAAACAACAACCGAGTGCATAACGTCAAACGACAGGCCAAGTATGGACTCAAGAGCCACTAAATGTTTGTAATTCTGACGTAATGGGTTCTGAAATTTAAATGATTTCTTGTAGATCTTCTGCGTCCATTGAGCCTGCTTTTCTCCCCCAAAAATCCATCCTTTCATATACTTTGTTTCAACAACAAAGACTCCGAATCGTGATACAAAAATGTGGTCAATCTGAGTGGTTCCATCAGGTGTAGGTAAGGTGACATTGTGAATTCTGTGGTACATATTCGCTGGAAGTCTTAGCTTCGCGATCAACTTAACTAGAAACTCACCGAGAAGCCCTTTAAACCAAGGGGATTGGGAAAAGCTGATTATCAATATAACCGGAACTAACCACCAAAACATAGCCAACCCATCGCTAACTTGCAAAAAATAGTCCATAAAGCACTGTCTCCCTGTAACTTTATTCTACGAATTCTTACGTTACATACTAACTTCGAAGGATATTTTTACAAGTGTGGCTAACTTTAAGAGCCAGAGCCAAGTTAAAAACTAGCACTAGAACTAGCTCGGGTAATCAGGTTTACAGAAAGTCACTGGATACCGCGGTTAAACCGCGATATGGCAAAAAACAGTAAGAGCTACTAGTACTCCACTCTCGCCTCGACACACCCTGGTATATGCTTCAACGCAAAGACCAGTGCATCAGCGGGCTGTACCGCCCATTCAGGCGACAGTTTATAGTCTGCGGATAACTTGGCTTGCTGATACTGTAAATTGACCACGACTGGACAGCCGCCGTCTTTGTGCTGGTTGAGCTTTTCGTGAAGCTCAGTCATGGTGTCAGGGCCAGTAACGGTGTCGGATACAGTAATGACGATTTTCTTGCAATATTGCTCACGCGCTTGCTCGAAGGATAAAACGCTGTTGGCGCTGACGCTGGTGCCGCCAGAATAATCATCATGGCGGGCTTCGCCATCAATCACAACCACGCTGTCTTTGGTGAGTACATCACGATAGCGCTCGAATGTTTCGGCATACACAGTCACATCACACCGGCCTGACTTATCATCAATGGTTAAAATGCCCATTTTATCGCCACGCTTCGTCGTCATGACGCGCATGGCAATTATCAAACCAGCCACGCGAGCAGTTCTACCGCGCCCAGTAGGCTGTAAGTCACGTAAGCGTGTGACATTCATTTGCTGGATTTCTGGCACGTAACGATCAATCGGATGACCTGTTAAGTAGAGACCAAGAGTATCTTTCTCGCCTTGCAGCACTTGTTCATCAGTCCAAGGTCTCACTCGGACATACTGATGCTGTTCGCTAGCCGTTGTCGCGACAACACTACCAAATAAGTCGTCCTGCCCTACTTCTTGGCTTTTGTTGAACTGTTCGGCAGCTTTAATCGCCTCGTCTAGAGAAGCCATCAAAGTAGCGCGATTTGGACCCAATTCATCCAAAGCGCCGGCACGAATCAAAGACTCGAGCACTCGACGGTTGGCTTTTTTCAGATCAACACGGCTACAAAAATCGAACAAATCTTCGTAAGGGCCATTGGCTTCGCGATCTGTAACAATACTTTCGATTGCGCCTTCACCCACACCTTTTATCGCGCCAATGCCATAAACAATACGGCCTTCTTCATCTACCGAGAATCGATACTGACCTTTGTTGACGTCTGGTGGGGTAATGGTGATGCCCTGCATCTCAGCATCTTCGACATAAGTCACAACCTTATCGGTATTGTCCATATCCGACGACATTACTGCCGCCATAAACGATGCCGGATGATGAGTTTTGAGCCATGCAGTTTGATAAGCAACTAAGGCATAAGCGGCTGAGTGTGATTTGTTAAAACCGTAACCCGCGAACTTTTCTACCAAGTCGAAAATCTTCATGGCAAGATCGCCATCAACACCGTTCTTCTCAGAGCCTTCTTTAAAAATGCTCCGCTGCTTCTCCATCTCCTCGGCTTTTTTCTTACCCATCGCACGACGCAGAATATCAGCGCCGCCAAGCGAGTAACCCGCTAAGACCTGTGCAATCTGCATTACCTGCTCTTGATACAGAATAATGCCGTAAGTTGGGTCAAGAATTTCTTTAAGCCATTCGTGCTGATAGTCAGGGTGTGGATAGGAAACTTTATCCAAACCATGTTTACGACGAATGAAGTCATCCACCATGCCCGATTGAAGTGGGCCAGGACGGAACAAGGCAACCAGAGCGATAATATCTTCAAAACGGTTTGGCTTTAACCGCTTAATCAAATCTTTCATACCCCGTGATTCCAGCTGGAATACAGCGGTAGTATTGGCGACTTGGAGCAGCTTAAAGACTTCAGGATCTTCGGTGTCAATTTTTGCGATATCGACTGGCTCTTCGCCTTTTTTCTTTAAAATACCGTTAGTGGTTTCAAGTGCCCAGTCGATGATGGTGAGTGTTCGCAAACCTAAGAAGTCAAACTTCACCAGGCCAGCACTTTCAACATCATCCTTGTCGAACTGAGTCACCACATTCGCGCCAGTTTCATCACAATACAGTGGCGCAAACTCTTCTAAATCATTCGGTGCGATAACCACACCACCAGCATGTTTACCGGCGTTACGCTTGACGCCTTCTAACTTACGCGCCAAATCCCACACTTCACGGAAGTCTTCATCTTCCTCATACATCCGTGGCAACTCGGGCTCTTGTTCGTAAGCTTTCTCCAACGTCATCCCCACTTCAAAGGGAATCAGTTTGGCAATCTTGTCAACGAAGCCATAAGGGTGACTTAAGACACGCCCTACGTCTCGTATTACAGCTTTCGCTGCCATGGTACCAAAGGTAATAATCTGCGATACACTGTTACGCCCGTAGCGCTCCGCTACGTAATCAATCACTCGATCTCGCCCTTCCATACAGAAGTCGACGTCAAAGTCGGGCATGGATACACGCTCAGGATTCAAGAATCTCTCAAAAAGGAGATCAAACTCCAGCGGATCCAAATCAGTAATTTTCATGGCATAAGCCACTAAAGAACCCGCACCAGAACCACGACCAGGACCTACTGGTACACCGTTATCTTTTGACCACTGGATGAAGTCACCAACGATGAGGAAGTAACCCGGGAACCCCATGGAGTTAATAACGTCTAGCTCAATCTGTAAACGCTCATCATACGGCTTGCGGACTTCAGCGAAGTTATCAGCATTACGATCATACAAATGATCAAGTCGCTCTTCTAAACCGTCCTTTGATACTTGCTCAAAATACTGATCAATCGTCATTCCCTCAGGAATAGGGAATTCTGGTAAGAAGTATTCACCTAACCGTAAGTCCATATTACAGCGTTTGGCAATTTCAACCGTATTCTCGATAGCTTCAGGAATATCATCAAACAGATCGACCATTTCGTCTTCGGTACGAAGATATTGCTGATTCGAATAATCGCGCGGACGTCTAGGATCGGCTAATACTCGGCCTTGGTTAATACATACTCTCGCTTCGTGAGCATCGAAGTCGTCTTTCTGTAAAAACCTTACATCGTTAGTGGCTACGACCGGGGTGCTAGAGCCTTGTGCAAGGCCAATAACTTGGTGAATGTATTCATTCTCGTAAGGGCGGCCTGTTCTTTGTAGCTCAAGGTAGAAACGGTTGGAGAAATGATGGTTCCAAAAGCCTAAACATTCAGCAGCAAGATCCATTTTTCCGGCCAGTACGGCTTTACCAATATCACCTTCCCTGCCCCCCGAAAGAATGATAATTCCTTCGTTAAGTTCCGCCATCCATTCTTTCTTAACTAACGGCAAACCACGATGTTGATTCTTTAGATATGCTCTGGAAATTAAATACTTAAGATTGAGATACCCGCCGGTATTCATGCACAAAGCGGTGACACGAAAAAAACTATCTTCGTCGTCGGGATCTTGAATCAGTAAGTCAGCACCTGCTATCGGCTTAACACCTGACTTCACGGCAGTGGAGTAAAATTTGACCAAACCACACATATTCATTTGGTCAGTCATGGCTATGGCGGGAACTTCTCGCTTTTCACACTCGCCCAGCATAGGTTTTACTCTAACTAGGCTATCGACCATAGAGTATTCAGTATGAACTTTTAAATGAACAAAGCGAGGTGCCATATTTAAGGTGCCGTCATTTCTTGATATTTATTGTTTAGTCTTTCGTTGTGGCGCCGGCAGACCTGCTCGACCACCACTGTCCTGATATTTTATCACCTCCATTATAAGGAGGTCGAAACAGCTTTGCAGTAAGATTCTTTGGTCAATCGTTTGTCGAGTGTCTCAAACTAGAATCTTATCCTTGGCTTTGAATTATAAATTAAGCTGCTGTTGAACTGGGGCGTATGATTTTCGGTGTATCTCAGTAATTCCAAGCTTTATGATAGCTTCTCTATGCTGCTTGGTAGGATAGCCTTTGTGCTTCGCAAAACCATATCCAGGGTACTTTTCTTCCATCTCAACCATTTCATTATCGCGAGCGACCTTAGCTAAAATCGAAGCAGCGCTTATCGCAGGCTCTTTGCTATCGCCTTTAATAATTGCTTCCATAGCACAGTCTAGCTTTGGGCAGTGGTTGCCATCAATTAACGCTAACTCTGGCTGGTGTAACAGACTTTCAACACTGCGTTTCATCGCTAATAAACTGGCTTGCAAGATATTGATCTGATCAATTTCTTCAACTTCAGCGCGGCAAATCGACCAAGCTAAAGCCTTCTCTTTAATTTCTAACGCTAGCGATTCACGACGTTTCTCAGTCAACTTTTTAGAGTCAGCCAATCCTTCAATGGGCTTATCGGGATCTAAGATAACCGCCGCAGCCACCACAGGACCAGCTAAAGGGCCACGTCCTACTTCATCCACTCCCGCGACTAGCAGTGGCCGTTTCTGTAAAGTATCAATCACGTCCTAGACTCTCCTGTTGGCGAATACCATTCTCGCTCCACCAGTGTGCTATAGAATTAGCGGCATAGACATTGGCGTCTTTCTTGAGAGAATGATGTAATTCAACAAATGCATCATGAACTTCTTGCCAGCGCTGCCCCTGATTATTTTCATCATCGCCAACCCAAGCCCTAACTTCTGCAAATAAATTATCAGGCGTACAGTCTTCCTGAATCAGTTCAGGCAATAATGACTGCTTTGACAGTAGGTTAGGAATCGCAAAAGTATCTATTGTTAATAATCGCTTAAAAATTTTATAACTAATTGATCCCACTTTATAAGCAACCACAGTTGGGCGTTTTATCAGCATTGCTTCTAGTGTCGCGGTTCCTGATGCCATGACAACATAGTCCGACGCAGCCATAGCCTTACGCGAATTACCTTCAAGCAACTCAATATCTGGCAAAGTTTGATGCTTCACTTTGGCGTCTAATAGCTGCTGCTCAAACTGTGAGCGTCGTTTGAAATTAGCCATAGGAGCGACGAAGTTCATGTCTGGGTAAAACTGTCTTAGTAAGACTGCCATATCAATAAAGTCCGGGCCTAACATCTTCATTTCTGAGCCACGACTACCGGGCATAAGACAGACCACTTGCTTGTTGTGTTCCAAGCCTAACTCATCACGCGCATTATTTTTATGCGACTCAACAGGAACTTCATCCGCCAAAGGGTGGCCGACACAGAAGTTATCAATAGCGTGATGCTGATAAATATCTTGTTCAAAAGGAAATAAGCAAAGCATCAAGTCGACGGCTTTCTTTATCTTATGGATGCGCTTAGGGCGCCACGCCCAAACTGATGGACTGACATAATGAACCGTTTTAATACCGTTCTTTTTGAGTTTTTGCTCTAAACCAATATTAAACTCTGGTGCATCAATACCAATAAATAGATCCGGCTTAGTATCAACCCAATAACGAGCTAAGTCAGCCCTCATCTTTAATAATTCTGGGAGCTTTTTTAGTATGGGTAGAATGCCCATCACCGATAAAGACTCCATCGGGTATAAGCTGGCACAACCTTCTTGCTGCATCAAAGGACCAGCCACTCCCTCGAAGACTGCGTTTGGATACTTTTTCTTAAGCTCAGAAATTAATCCTGCACCTAAAATATCGCCGGAGGCTTCCCCGGCGACAATAGCAATTCTTTCAATAGATTTTACGGGCAACATGAAAAGGCCACTACCTTAAAATACCGCGCTCTACAGACTCTAAAAAATTGATGAGGTGATCAACATTGTCATCTTCAAGCTGAGACATTTCTGCGATTGCTTCATCCATTTTTAAGGATTTACGGTATAAAAGTCGGTAAGCTTTCTTTAGAGCACTAATAGTTTCAGCGGAGAAGCCACGACGTTTCAGGCCTTCTGCATTCAAACCATAAGGCGCATTTTCCGCAACTAACACAAATGGCGGAATGTCTTTGCTAATGGCGCAATCCATTCCAACAAAGGCATGATCACCAATTTTGCAGAACTGGTGAATTTTTGCGAAGCCTGACATTATGACAAAGTCACCGACTTTAACATGACCAGCTAGAGTGGCGTTGTTAGACATGATGATGTTATCGCCCAAAGAGCAATCATGTGCGATGTGCGTGTAGGCCATAAACCAGCCGTTATCTCCAATCCGAGTTTCACCACGATCTTGG
>Ga0208833_1000175_pt1 | contig 18315 bp, 17 predicted proteins | sample DeeseametaMP1788_FD_184181 | JGI IMG/M metagenome (GOLD analysis project Ga0208833, IMG submission 184181) | Marine microbial communities from the Deep Pacific Ocean - MP1788 (SPAdes) | ecosystem: Environmental > Aquatic > Marine > Oceanic | place: North Pacific Ocean | collected 2011-05-03 | reverse complement strand
CTCTGTGCAGGTTTGGCTCGCTTGGGTGTTTGTCGCCGGGCGTTTAGTTCATAGCTGTGTTCAGATTTTAACTACGAATGTACGTTTAAGAGGACTTATGTTCACCATCAATTTTCTCGCTGTTTTGGCGATGTGGATCCTGATGTTGATTTAGTTGAGTGCGCCCTTATAATCGGGCATAACTACACTTGATAAGAACTTATAAATACAAGGATTTTGGTTTGAAATTTAACATTAAAGATTGCTTGTTGGCGTGTATCGTTTCCGTTGTAATGTTTTACATTGTTGTGGCATTGGTAGGTATTGCTGCTGCAGTGGCTACTCCTGAGGGTTACTTTGAGTGATTTAAAGAGCAAGGGGCGTCAAAGCTTGGTTTCTATTTATGGAATGCTGTCACTATCATTCCTGCGCAAGTCATTCCCGCTATTGTTATTACTTATCTTGTGGCAAGGTATTTTGCGAAAAGCGTTATCTTTTTCTGCGCTATATTGCTGTTAATCTATATTATATTTTTTGTGATTGAGTATAGAGTCTTTGGCTCTTGGCTGAGCGGGCTGGTATACCCTATCTCTATTGTACTGGCTGGTTATTTCGCACTAAGAGTAAAAACCAAAAAGAAGATTGCGGATTAGCTTTCGTTTGTCAATTTCCAATTAAACTGACTCCGCTTCCACATCATGGCGGTTAAGCCGAAGTAAAGCGACATGTATAGGGCGAAGTGCCATTCGATGATGTTTTCGGCTTGATCGGTCCAGCTGACGCCGGTGGTTTTGATAATGACGTTGGCAAGGCCAAGGCACCAGTAGAGTATCATTAGAATAAATTGTGCTTTGAGGAACTGTCTGGTTCGTTTGTGTAATGAGTTTTTGACTTTTTGAAGGCTTCGGATGCTGAGCATTTGGGCGAGGACAGTGAGGGCGAAGTAGAAGGTGATGCCGTAGCGGCGCATAAATTGGTAGAAGTCGCCTTCAGTACCGAGGAAATTGACGTAGAGGATTAAAAACAGTGCGCCGATACTGCCAAGGGTAAATTTAGCTCGATTTGTTTTTTCTGTTATTTGTTTTAACCAAATACTTTGTAGATACCAGAAAAAGACCAACAAAGCAGCGGTTGGCATCATTAGCCCACGAAATATAAATATGGCATTACCTTCGCGAGCAGCTCGACTTATTGAGGTGCAACCTTGGAAGTAAGGTACACATTCTCTAGCCACACCTTCCCATAACCCAAGAAAAAACGCCCCATGCGCTGCAATGATAGGGATTAAGCAAACACTCCAAGCGATATGGTGTGGGCGCAAATTGATTCCTTTATGAGTTGGATTTATTGACTTTAAAGACACTGGATCCCGCGGTCAGACCGCGGGATGACAGGATTATTAAAGTTTTTTCTTCAGTCGCTTTTCGACCATCTTCTTTTCCCAGTTGATGTTGAAGATATTGATGACTTCGTAAGCTTGTAAACCGTGCAGGATAAGCCCCAGCGTCCAAGCACCCCATGGGATAATCATCTCTGAGATTTTCCCTGCGAATATAAATATCACTGTGAAGATGATGTAAAACGCTATATGTCCATAGAAGTCTTTAATGCCTTTGACGTATTCCATGGCATCTGCCTCCTCATCAGTCACTTCTTCGACTGGGCGTTTTTCTAATTCAGTAGATTCGTTAGTGTTAGTTGCGTTCATAACAGGCTCCTTGGTTTGCTGTTCCTGAGCTTGAGTGTGCTTTAACTCAGGAGGTTGAAACGTGGCGATATCCACTTCAAATACAGCAGCGAGAGCTTTTTGACTTTCTAGGCTGGCGGGTTGGCCGCGTTCAATACGCTGAATGGTGCGGACGCTGAGTCCGGTCATTTCGGCGAGTTGTTCTTGTGACCATCCGTTACGTAATCGTAGTTTTCTTACAATCATGTTTCCAATCCTAATATCAGTATTGAGTTAAGCTTCAAGCCGTTGTTGTAGTGGCTATCGAGTGAGCCTGTATTATTAAAATACTGTGTTGAGTATACCACGCCATAAAGGGGACAGTAGCGTTGATGTCACCTGACATTAAGGCGACAGTCTATATAAATCAATGAGTTAGAAGTGTGTTAGACAAGACTGTAAATGATAAAACTGCCAAGGGCTAAGCAGAGAATGCCGTACAGTTGGATAAATTTAATGACGGTCGGAATCACTTTTTGGGCAAAAGTATGATGCCAGCGCCAAGGTAAACCGACTAGCATGAGCGAGGTGATAATGATGATCCAACCGAATATGCCGAACAGATCGCTGAAGGCCATGTGCGGTGCGTGGACGACGATAGAGGCGCCAATTATTAAGCGTAATGTTTGTTCGAGGAAGTGGTGCCACGGGGTTTTGACGAAAGCCTTGAGGAACTGAATAGCCTTGGGCTTGGCCTGTAAGAGGACGAACTCAAAGGCTATGAGTCCTAAGGCGAAAAGCCATACAGTCGCTTCAACGATCAGTGCCATGCTTAACCTTGTGATTATAGAGGTTTCTTATTTATAGCACGCCTTCATGTTTGAGCAACCATTCTTTAGCTTTTAGCCCTCCAGCATAGCCGGTTAATGTGCCGTTAGCGCCAATCACGCGGTGGCAGGGCACGATAATTGAAATCGGGTTTTTACCATTGGCAGCGCCAACAGCGCGACTGGCATTTTTGTTACCGATGGCCACTGCCAGCTGACCATAATTCCATGTTGTACCAAAAGGAATGGTGATTAAGGTTTGCCAGACTTGCTTCTGGAAGTCTGTACCCTGTAACTCTAGGGGGATTGAAAACGTTTGGCGCGTCCCCTCAAAGTACTCGTTCAGTTGTGATTTTGTTTGCTCCAATACCGCGTTTGACTGTTGGGTTAATACCGATTTCTCGATTTTTGCCCACGGTTTAAATAACAAGGCTTTTAAGTGTTGCTCGGTAGCGTAAAGATGGACGGTGCCAAAAGGGCAGCTCATCTGTTGATAATACATCGTCATAATTTAACTCCATTGCCTCTTATAGCGAGTGCCACAAATGAAGCGTGGCGTAACTACGCCAAGGGCTCCAGCTGTCGGTATCGGTTATGTTGTGTGCTTCTAGCGCTTTGAGTACGCCTAAATCCTTTTCAGGAAAGGCATCTGTATCTTGACCACTACGAAGTTTGATGTATTCGTAACTCCAAGGGCCTATGCCTTTGATATCAAGCATGTCAGCCAGATTCACGTCTTGTTGAGGCTTTGTTTTTACAAACCAAGTGGCGAAATCGGTCAAGGTCTGTTTCCTGCGATTAGGCATTTTTAGGAAGCTCAAGTCCGCATTCATGACCTCCTCAGGGGTTGGGAAAAGCTTGTAGTGGTCGTTATAAGCACTACCCACTCGCTCAATAAGTTGGTGAGTATGACCGTAGGCGGCCTTGACAGAAACTTGTTGTCCTAAGATTGCTTTGATACCTGCTTCGAAGGTGTTCCAGCACGCGGGAAGCCTCAAGCCTTTGGTCATGATGGGTTTTAGTTTTCTGTCTTTGGCTAAGTGCTGCTCAATAGTGCTGACGTCGCTGTCGAGATCCAAAACTTGTTTAATTTGAGCAATAGCCGGCATCAGTTGTGCATTATCTTGTAACTCTATTTCTACGGAGAATCGATTCTTGCTAGGCTGATGAGTCGCTTTAAACCAGCCATGGCTTTGATTTATGGTGAAGCTTCTACAGTAACTATTGTCATCAACGGATTCGATCAAAGAGAGCTCACGAAGTTTTAGAAACTGCTGCATTTGTTGCCAGTTATAAGGTGGTCGGTAGGAGAGATGCAGTGCAGTATTAACAGCTTGTGTTTGACCTTGGTGGGATTTTTTTCGTAACTCACTGGGCGATAACCTCATGGTCGCTTTAAAGCTATCGTTAAAACGACGGACGCTGTTAAAACCAGAGCTTAGCGCAATATCAGTAATCGACAGTTTGGTTTGTTGAAGTAGCTGCTTGGCCAACATTAGCCTGTGATGATTGGCATAGCTTTGCGGCGACATGCCAAGGTGTTGCTCAAATATTTTTCTTAAGTAACGATCACTTATACCAAGCGATTCGCTAAATACTTGGATAGTTTGGTGGTTCAAGGCTCCGGACTGAATCCGCTGCATGGCTTTATGTAATATGGCTTCATTTCCAAGCCAAGCGGAAGAGTGTGGAGCCGATTCGGGCCTACAGCGTAAGCAAGGCCTAAAACCAGCTTCCTGTGCTTGAGCTGCGCTTTGATAATAAACTACGTTGTGTTCTTTGGGCGGGCTGGCCGGACAGATTGGTCGACAGTAGATTTTGGTGGTTTTTACCGCGACAAAGAATTTCCCATCGTAGCGGGAGTCTCGGGCCAGTCGTGCTTTTTGGTAGCTCTGCATGAGTTGTGTCACGGTAGTTAACGTTATGTTTATGCTATCACCTTATTGTGATAACACTAGCCATATTCGGAACTAAATGATTGGCTAGTGGTTAGGGAACCAGCTGTCGCTAGCGCAGTCTGAATAATTAAACCATCTTCTGGAGCCACAATGGTTAAACAAGCATTCGTGACTAAGATCGTTATCCTAGCTTTAGCGTTATTCAGCAAAGACCTGCAAGCATCAGCCATGTCACAGCAGTTGGTTGAAGCAGCGCATGAAAGAACCAAGCACTTTGTCGTCTATGACGGTTCGTACCGCAAGATTGACTACCCAATGGGGGATGTTCCAGAGAATATTGGCGTCTGCACAGATGTTATCATTCGAAGTTATCGTCAGCTGGGCATCGATCTCCAGCAATTGGTTCATGAGGATATGAAGGCTAACTTTAATCAATACCCAAAAAACTGGGGGTTAACCAGGCCTGATACCAATATCGACCATCGGCGCGTGCCTAATCTAGAGCGCTATTTTGAACGTCATGGGCAAGTTTTAGCGATAAGTGATAAAGCTGAAGACTATCAAGCTGGAGATATCGTTAGCTGGCGTCTTGAGGGAGGTTTCCCTCATATTGGTATTGTGACCAATAAAAAATCGGACAGCAGCGATAACCTGATGATAGTTCATAACATTGGTCTAGGGCCTAAACTAGAGGATGTTTTGTTCAGTTATAGAGTGGCTGGGCACTACCGCTACCTGCCGAGTGCAGCTGAACTCACTAGCCAATAGGTAAACAAGTGTTTGAGCAAAATTAATACAGAGTACAGACCAGTGGCAATAGAGAGTAAAGTTACCTTTTATAAGGCCATGATTTTGGGTTAGAATAGAGAAATTACGCCATAAATATATTAGTTGAATAGGCATGAGTTTAAACTTTTTGGATTTTGAGCGCCCGATTGCAGAGCTTGAGGCGCAGATTGATGAATTACGCTTAACCGGTGAAGATTCTAATATCAACATCAGTGAAGAAGTTGAGCGTTTGCAAAAAAAGTCTAAAGACTTAACTAAGAAAATCTTTTCAGACTTATCAGCATGGCAGGTTGCGCAATTAGCGCGCCATCCGCAGCGACCCTATACGCGTGACTATATTGAGCACGTGTTTGAAGATTTTGATGAGCTTGCCGGTGATCGTGCTTTCTCAGACGATGCGTCTATTGTAGGCGGCTTAGCTCGTTTAGAAGGTAAGCCATGTGTGGTAATTGGCCACCAAAAGGGCCGTGATACTAAAGCGAAAATCAAGCACAACTTTGGTATGTCTCGTCCTGAAGGTTACCGTAAAGCCAAGCGTTTGATGGAAATGGCGGAGCGTTTTAAGTTACCAGTCTTTACTTTTATCGATACGCCAGGTGCTTTCCCAGGTGTTGGTGCTGAAGAGCGTGGTCAAAGTGAAGCGATTGCTCGTAACTTAAAGGTGATGGCGACTCTTAAATCACCTATCATTGCTACAGTTATTGGCGAAGGTGGCTCGGGCGGTGCTCTGGCAATTGGTGTCGGCGATAAAGTTAATATGTTGCAATACTCGACTTACTCGGTGATTTCACCTGAAGGCTGTGCTTCGATTCTATGGAAAAGCGCTGAAAAAGCTGAAGAAGCAGCTGATGCCATGGGTATTACCGCTGGTCGTATTAAAGAGCTAGGCTTGATTGATAATATTGTTGAGGAGCCGCTTGGTGGTGCGCACCGCAACTACATCGATATGGCTAAAAACTTGAAGTCCCAACTGATTAAAGATTTAGACAGTCTTGAAGGTATGGAGACGGATAAGCTACTCGACCGTCGTTACGCAAAATTGATGGCTTTCGGTGAAGTAACCGAAGGTTAATCCTTTCATGAATAATCAAGAGCCAGTTGCTGCGGCAGTCAGTCGTTTTCTGGCTCAAGATTCATCCCAGTCTTTTTCTTCGTATGTGATTGCTCTCAGTGGTGGTGCCGACTCAGTCGCATTGCTGCACGCTTTTGCTCAGCAATTGAAAAAAGCGTCGTTAAGAGCCGTTTATATTGATCATCAATTGCAGGAAGCCTCATCACAGTGGGCCACATTCAATCAAGATTTATGCAAAAAACTTGGCTTAAAAATTGATGTCATCAAGGTTAAGGTTGCAGATGCAGCAAGTCTAGAGGCTGAGGCTCGCAAAGCGCGTTACAAAGCTTTTGCTGGAATTATTGGTCGGGATGAATGTTTATTGACCGGCCATCATCAAGACGATCAAGCAGAAACCTTGTTATTGCAGCTTTTTAGAGGTGCTGGCCCTAAAGGGTTATCGGCAATGCCTGAACAAGCTACTTTTGGTAAAGGCGTTCATGCGCGACCGATGTTGCAGGTATCTAAGCGTGATATCTTAGACTATTGTGAACATTATAACTTACCATTTGTTGAAGACCCTTCGAATCAAGATACTCAATATCGCCGCAATTTCTTACGCAAAAAAGTCATTCCTTTGATGGAAACTGAGTGGCCAGAAGTTAAGGCAACTCTAGCTCGTGCAAGTGATATCCAAGCTTCTACTCAGGAGTTAATAGAAGAGGTCGCCTCGACTGATTTTGCTCGATGTTTTGACCTAGACAAGGGACTGTCTATTTCGTCTCTCGTGGCGTTAAGTCCGGTGCGTCAAACTCATGTATTACGGTATTGGTTACAACAGCTCGATCAGGATATGCCAAGCCAGAAAGTTATGGACCAGGTTTTGCAACAAATGTTACGTTCAGATCTTGATGCTCAGCCTTCAGTATCATTTGGTCATGGGGCTATTAAGCGATTCCAGGGCTATCTCATCTGGGTCAATGATGTGATTGATGAGCTTGAGCCTGTGCATGAAACATGGACGGCTGATAGTGATCTTGAATTAAGGTGCGGCGTGAAAATCTCCCTCAATTGGTTGAAACAAGACTCTCCAGAGCTGGTTGGAAAACCGTTACAGGTAAAAACTCGTCAAGGTGGTGAGCGCTTTCGGAAACGAAATGCAGAGCATACCACTAGCCTTAAAAATTACTTCCAAGAAGAGGGCGTCCGACCTTGGCAAAGAGACAGAGCGCTGTTGATTCTCTTCAAAGGTGAGGTCAGAGCCGTATTTACGGAGCACTTACAACAGGGTTGATCAGCAGAAAGTTAGAATATGTCGTTTAATTGATCTATCGTCCATTGATGGTGTTGCGCCCAAGTTTGTATGATAGCCTGATCGTGCGCCTTATCGAGAGCCCTAAATCCAGCAGTTTGATTACTTAAGGCATCTTCAATCGCGAGATTGTGGGCATAAAAAATGGGATCTAAAAAGGGCATTAGAGTTGGTTCATCAAGTGCAAAATTGACAGGCTTTTTATCCGCTAAGACTTCATTGTCTGAAAACTTAAAACCAAATTCATCTTCAGCCCCCGCATTCGCGAGAATTTTACGCGTAAACCACTCATGTTCATAACTATGGCTCAGTATGTCTTTAATACCTGTTGCGGTAATGATGACATCAGCTTGTTTTATAGCCTGCTCAACCTGCTTTGGTAACTCGGCTGAAATGGCTCGATATCCTCTGGACTCAATGATTGATAATCGCTCCGGCAACATATCGACCACCGAGATATGATCTGTTTTTTGAGAAAAATAATAGGCAATTCCAGTGCCCACTTTTCCAAAGCCAAAAATAAGTATGCGTTTGTTCTCTATTGCTTCTGGCGATAGCTCTGTAACTGCTCGGTAAACGCCTTCCCCAGTGCCGAGACAGGTTTCGAGAGCCTTGAGTCGTGTGTCATCAACAGAAACAATAGGAACTTGGCTGTCACTAAGTTGCTCATAACGAATGGCGCCAGTACGAGTGAGTTCAACGATGCCTTGAGTTGCTTGGCACTGCTCAATAAGTTCGGCGCCACAGTCCAGCAAAAAGTCGAATGAACCTTTCAAACTATGTAATGGTGTGAATTGAATCCCTTCACGGGATAAAGCGTCGACGCACTGAGCGGAATCTTTGATGAAGCTTGGGTTGGTGACGGTAACCGATGCGCCAGATGCTTTTAAGCAAGCAATTTTGAGTAAGGTGGTTCGTGTCAAGGGGACATTATGAGCAATGGTCATGCCAGCGAAAGGTTTTCTGAACTGGTAATCTTCCAGCATCTTGTGCATAAAAGGAGCCGAGTTCACAGGGTATTGCTCGAAAAAATACTGGAAGTTTGTCATGGTCTCGTTTGCGGGAGGTTTGCTCTTTAATTCAGGGTTAGTCGAAAAAGGCCTGTATATTAGCCTTTTGATTCATCGCGTCTTTATAACCAAGCTCGATAAGACTTTGGGTAAAGCCTTTATCAAATAATAGATAACTTAGAATGCCTTTACCATCGTCGCCATCAACGCCAATACGCTTAAAGAAAAAGCGTAAGCCTCGTGGGAGATTATTGAAGTATTGGCCCGCCAGCTCTCCTGGTTCGATACTAGGAGATATAATAAAGGTGTCAACTGTCTTCAAGGGTAGCTGCTCACGAACAGCATCAGACTCTGGAATATGTGCCAGCAGAGAATTGACTCGCATCAAGCGCTCAATATCGCTTTCTAAACTATCAATAAAAATACTGTCGAATAAATGCCCACTAATATCACCCACCGAAGGAATGGTAGACTTATGTTCCGGTTCCCCGCGAAGAGGCTTTACAGTCACCACAAAAAGCTTATCGGCACCTAGGTGTAATGCTGGACTCAGTGGTGTCAAAAAGCGTAGTGAGCCATCGCCAAAGTGTTCCTCGCCAATTTTTTGGGAAGGAAACACCATAGGAATTGCTGACGAAGCTAATAAGTGTTCAACGGTGAGCTTATCTTTACGCCCATAGCGACGAAAACGCTTCCACTCAACAAGATCGGGGTGCCCCTGAAAAAAGCTGACAGAGTTACCCGTATTATAGTTATAGCAGGTGGTGCAAACGGCTTTGAGGAGGCCGGCTTCATGGTTTTTTTCAATATCATCAAAACGGATAACTTTTTCGAGCAAGGTTTTTAGAGGCGTGTTATCTAGGAGGGATAGTGGCTGCTTTAAATTTTGTTTTGACCGAATAATGCTCCACAACCAACGTAGCGCCGATTGAGTCAGCGTCGATAAACTGGTTTTATACACTTGCTCTGGTGAAAAGTTTCCCCAAATGTCTTCTAAGCGTCTAGCACCATAATCGAATTGATGGCTATTGCTGGCGACTGCAGCGGCGTTAATGGCTCCGGCTGATGTGCCTGTGACAATGCTGAAAGGAGAGCGTTTTGGTGACTTTAATATATGATTGACGGCTTTCAAAACGCCGGCTTGGTAGGCAGCTCGAGCACCGCCTCCCGAAAGAATGAGCCCCGCTGAGTTATCACCGACTTCATCATTCGCGATTTTGCTGTCTGTCATGTCTACAGAGCCCAGCGTTTGCGTAAAGCGGCGTAGACCTTATTCGGGTACTTAGCACGACCTCTTGAGCCATTATAGCGACCTAGAGCGTAAGTCAGGTTGTTTTTCTCTCTATCAATATACAGTTTTAAAATATAGCAGCCATAACGAATGTTGGTTTCCATATCAAACAACGAGTCATCAGGGTGGCCAATTTCCTTCTTCCAAAATGGCATGATCTGCATCAGCCCGCGCGCGTTAGCGACGGAAAGCGCGTAACGATCAAAGTTGCTTTCGACTTCCATGATGGCGAGCACAAGTTGTGGATCAACTTGCGCTTCATTGGCATAACGATGAACTAGGCTTAAAATCTTCAAGCGTTCTTCTGCTGGAATATGCGGCGCACGGCGTTTTAGCCGGCCCTCCATATCCTTCATCCAGACCGTAGCATCGTACTTATCGACAAAGTGGTTTTCTTGCTCCATCAACTGTTTAAGTTGCGCAGCAAAAGTTTCATCTGGGCGCTCCTGAGCGTATGCAGTCGCAACCCAAAGTATCAGCACTAATGTCGTGAGTACGAGCCGTAACATCCTGAATCTATTGCTTAATTCTGATTAAGAGTTTCTTGAATATAATCGACAACATTTTCAACTTCAAGATCTGCCTTCGCACTGTTGTCACGGTTTTTATATTCAATGGTATTGTTCTTCAAGCCACGGTCGCTGACCACCAAACGGTGTGGAATCCCAACAAGCTCAGTATTGGCAAACATGACTCCAGGGCTTTCTTTTTGATCAAGGAACAATGTTTCTATACCTAGAGACTCAAGACGCTGGTATAAAGCTTCGGCCACCTGCTGCACACTTTCAGATTTGTGCATATTCATTGGAATAATTGCAACCTTAAAGGGCGCAATTGCTTCTGGCCAAATAATACCGCTATCATCATGATTTTGTTCAATCGCTGCGGCGACGATTCTTGAAACACCGATGCCATAACACCCCATGGATAAGTGCTTAGCTTTGCCGTTTTGATCTAATACGGTGCAGTTCATCGATTGTGAGTATTTATCACCAAGCTGGAAGATATGACCCACTTCGATACCACGTTTAACTTCAAGAACACCTTTTCCATCAGGACTCTTATCGCCAGCAACAATATTTCTTAAGTCGAAAACGTCGGTGTATTCGGCATCACGTTTCCAGTTAACGCCGGTAAGGTGGAAGCCGTCCTCGTTAGCGCCACAGGCAAAGTCACTCATTACTGCGGCATCACGATCAACAATGACTGGGATATTGAGACCTTGAGGACCACAAGAGCCTGGCGCGCAACCTGCTGCCTCTTTGACTTGATCGTCGCTGACTAGCACTAAAGGTTCTTCGATAAGGTTATGTTTGGCCGCTTTGATTTCATTAAGATCGTGATCGCCACGTAAACAAAGGGCGACCACCGGTTGCTCTTCAGTGCTGCCTTGGACAAACAAGGTTTTTAATACTTGGCTTGTTTCAATGCCCATGGATTCCGCCGCTTGTTTAACTGTGCGACAGTTTGGCGTAGCGACTTTTTCCACCTCTTTGGTTGGAGCCGGTGCATCACCTTCTGGAGCCAAACTTTCAGCTTTTTCAATATTGGCGGCATAGTCGCTTTCTGTACTAAAGGCAATTGCGTCTTCACCTGACTCAGCTAATACATGGAATTCGTGTGAGCCACTACCACCAATAGCTCCTGTGTCGGCAAGAACAGGGCGGTAATCCAACCCTATGCGGTCAAACACATTACAATAGGCCTGGTGCATTTTCTGATAGGTGTCATTAAGGGACTCTTCATCGATATGGAATGAATAAGCGTCCTTCATAATGAATTCGCGTGAGCGCATGACGCCAAAGCGAGGGCGTACTTCGTCACGGAACTTAGTTTGTATTTGATAAAAATTAGCAGGTAACTGTTTATAGCTGCTGAGTTCATCACGAATAACTGCCGTGATGATTTCTTCATGGGTTGGGCCCAAGCAGAAGTCACGGTCATGACGATCGTGGAAGCGCAGTAATTCTGGCCCAAACTGATCCCAGCGACCTGACTCTTCCCACAAGTCTGAAGGTTGAACTGAAGGCATTAGCATTTCAACTGAGCCAGCTTTATTCATTTCTTCACGAACAATGTTTTCCACTTTGCGGAGAACTCTTAATCCAGTCGGCAGCCATGTATATAAACCTGAAGCTACTTTGCGAATCATACCTGCTCGCAACATCAGCTTATGACTGATCAGTTCAGCATCGCTTGGCTCTTCTTTTAGGGTAGAAAGTAAGTATTGACTGCTACGCATTGGAGTCCCTAGTTATTGGTCTAAATTATCAAAATAGTGGGCTATTGTAGCAAGGTTTAAATTTGCTACAAAGCTGGTAAATCGTATAAATGGGCTCATTTTGAAGATTTTATTGTGCAAATTTTGTACAATGGTTGTGTCTACGTGACAAAAGTATCGTTGAAATGGTTTTTTATTCTTTTACCTGGAGGATATATGACTAATTTTAAAATGCTAGTAGCTGCTGTATCGACTGCAGTGATTTTTGGTTGTAGCACCACGTCAGAAAGAGATTACATTGTTAAATCTTCTGCTGATGATGAGTACGTTTATATTATTGATTATGAAAAGGTCGCTTTAGTTGAGCAGGCCAGAAAAGATTCGCTTCATAACCTTGATACCTACTGGGTTAACCCTCCTGTTAAGCGTATTAAACGTAGCGAATTAGAGGCAATGCAAAAGCAATAAGTCCAGCGTTTACCAGACTTATTGCTACTGTGAAGTAAGAGCCCTTTAGTGGACTCGCTTCCCCTCAATCCAAGTTTCTAGCACTTGGACGTCATCTATTTGGTCTTCTGAAACCGCAAAAATGTCTTTATCGATTAGGATAAAATCTGCTTGTTTCCCTTCTTCTAAAGATCCAATTCTGTTTTCCCAGAAACTGGCGTAAGCCGCGTCTATAGTGAAGCTTTTTAGTGCTTCGGCTACCGTTAGCTTTTGCGTCGGTAACCATCCATCTTCTGGCAAATTATCAGAATCTTGTCGCGTTACAGCAGCGTGAAGTCCAAGGAAAGGGTTAGCTTTTTCGACGGGGAAGTCTGAGCCTGAAGCAATAACCACATCGTTATCAAGGAAGGTGCGCCAAGCGTACGCGCCTTCCAGTCTTTCTTCACCGAGTCGATCACCAGCCATATTCATATCGCTGGTGGCATGAGTGGGCTGCATTGAAGCGATAACGCCAAGCTTTGCAAACATAGGGATTTCTTCTGGAACCACTACTTGGGCGTGCTCAATGCGGTGACGAAGTGTTTTGGCTGAACGGTCTTCGTCCAGTTTTGACAATTCTTCTAGCACCATATGGTTGGCGGCATCACCAATGGCATGAATGTTGGTTTGGAAACCATACTTAGTGATGAGTGCTAAGTACTGGCCTAACTTGTCCGCCGTGGTTAATAGTAATCCTTTGTTGTCAGGCTCGTCTGAGTACGGCTCTAGTAGGGCTGCGCCACGACTACCTAGCGCGCCGTCAGTATATAACTTCACGGACTGAATCTTTAAAAATGGCTGATTCACTTTGCCGAATTTCAGCATGGCTTCTAGCCGAGGATCGGCGCCACTAAGCATGGCATAGACTCTAAGCGGAATACGGTTCTTGTCCGAAAGTTCTAGCATTAATTTATAGGTTTCAAAGTCAACGCCAGCGTCGTGAACGGAAGTGATGCCAAGACTAATGAGGTGGTCAAAGGCCAGTTTTAGCGCTGTTTTGCGCTCTTTCTTATTCAGAGGCGGTATTTTATTTTCTACCAAGCTCATCGCCGCATCAATCAAGACGCCGGTCGCTTCGCCGTTTACATCACGGATGATTTTTCCACCTTCAGGATCCGGCGTGCTCTTATCGATACCAGCGAGCTTTAGTGCTTTACTGTTTGCCCAGCCTGCGTGTCCATCAATACGACTGAGCCAAATAGGGCGATCGGCAATCACCTTATCCAATGAGGATTTCGTTGGGAATTCTTTACTGATCCAAAGTACTTGGTTCCAACCGCGTCCCAGAACCCATCGAGTATCAGGGTTTTTCTCTGCATAGCTGACCACGGCTTTGACCGTCTCATCTTCGGATTCAATGCCTCGTAAATTAACCCGCATCAGGTTTAATCCCAAGCCTAGTAAATGACCGTGTGCATCAATTAAGCCCGGTAATAAGGTTTTGCCTTTTCCATCAATAGAAATGCTGAAGCTGTGCAGCTTTGAGAGTTCTTCCTGCTCACCAGTAGCCAAAATCACGCCATCTTCAAATAAGATGCTGTTAAATTGCTGTAACTCCCCATCGGTAAAGGTGTAGCCTTTGACGTTATGCAGTAGGGTTGGTAGTGCCTTGGCAGAGCCAACCCACAGCAATGCAAGTAATAATAATGAGATGAAGGTTTGAATCGTTTTTTTCATGTGTAATAAACATTTATCGATGGATTGACATACTCTAATACAAGTCATTGGCAATATAAAGGTACCTAGTCCAGAAACCTTGTTGAGATATAAACCATTGATTTTCAAAAGCTAACATCAAACTGTCATATTTTTGTCCTCTCTTTGTCATGCGCCTCGTATATAAATGACAAAACAAAAGAGGATAAGTATGTTTAAATCGTTTAGAGGCTTACCAGATCTACCCTACGCTGTTGCGCCAAGAGAGCAGGCTAAATATCAAAGCGCTATTCTAGAATTGGCACAAGAGCTGATTAAGCGCCCTTCAATAACTCCTAGTGACGGTGGCTGTACTGAGCTACTGTCGAGTCGATTAGAAAGCATTGGGTTTGTGACTGAATACCTCAATAAAAACGAGGTAACGAATCTTTGGGCAAAGCGTGGTGACTCAGGTGATAAGCACCCAAGCCTAGTGTTCTCTGGGCATACCGATGTCGTGCCACCTGGACAAAATGCCAAGTGGGAAACCGAGCCGTTTATGCCGACGATAAAGGATGGTTATATTTATGGGCGTGGCGCTTCGGATATGAAAGGAAGCTTAGCTGCCATGATCGTCGCCGTTGAGAGTTTTGTGAAGAAGTACCCACAGCATAAAGGCGCAATCGGATTCATGTTGACCAGTGATGAAGAAGGTGAGGCGATTGACGGTACTCAGCATATTGTTCAGTCGCTTCAGGCTCGTCATGAAGTCGTGGATTATGCCATCGTTGGAGAGCCCACGACCGACAAGCAACTCGGGGACTCAATTCGTATTGGACGCCGCGGTTCCATTAATGGAACAATCATCATTCAAGGAAAGCAAGGTCACGTTGGATACCCTGAGCAATTAAGTAACCCGATACATAACGCCTCAAAATTAATCCATAAGCTAGCGACTAAGCGCTGGGATATGCCGAGTCGATACTTCCCATCGACGAGCTTCCAGTTAGTGAAAGTCCACTCAGAGAGTGGCGCTATGAATGTGACACCAGCAGCGTTGGAGATGGTGTTTAACTTCCGCTATTCACCCCGTAATTCATTCGACAAAATTAAGTCATACGTCGAAAAGAAAGCACATAAATACGGCTTAGAAGCAAAATTTGCGTGGGAGCACGAAGCTTCCCCTTACTTAACGCGTCGCGGTAGGCTCAGAAAAACCGTGCAAAAAGTGATACAGCAAGAAACTCAGATTAAAACCAAGCTGACTACTGGGGGAGGTATTTCGGATGGCCGTTATATCAAACAATTAGCGAAACAGGTTATCGAGTTAGGGCCCTGCAACAAAACTATTCACCAAGCTAATGAGCGAGTGTCTATCAGCGAGCTCAATAGGCTGTGTCATTTATATTTTAGGCTGTTAGAAGAATTACTCATAAAAAATAACTTATAAAACCATCGATACAATCAATAGAGCTTCTCTGGAATTAGAGCGCATCCAGCGCTAAGCTGTGGCTATATGACTTATTGTGAAACAAAATTATGTTAGAAATAGCCGCTATTGACCATATCGTTCTTCGTACAGACAAGCTTGATGCAATGCTCGACTTTTACTGTAACGTTCTTGGCTGCACTATTGAGCGAGAAACCTCAAAAGAATTAGGCTTAATTCAACTGAGAGCGGGAACAGCATTGATAGACTTAGTGACCATAGATGGGAAGTTGGGACAGCTTGGTGGTAACGCGCCCGCTCAGAAAGACAACAATCTCGACCACTTTTGTTTACAGCTCAAGCCTATATCCGAAAGCGCTATTATAGAGCACTTAAAATCTCACGGGATTCATGTCGGTGAGTTTGATGAGCGCTATGGAGCGCAAGGCTTTGGCCAGTCGCTTTATATTCAAGACCCACAAGGTAATACGGTAGAGTTACGCTCACAGATTTAGTCTTGAAAATCGTTATTGATCGGACCAAACCGCCAGTTCATTACCGCTAGGCTCAGTGAAGTGAAAACGTCTGCCGCCAGGGAATGAAAATATGGGCTTAACTATTGAGCCACCGTTTTCTTCGACTGTTATTAACGTCTCCTCTAATTGTTTGGTATAAAGCACCACTAAAACGCTACCGTTATTTGTGAGAGACTTGAGTTCTGATTGGTAAAAGCCACCTTCAACACCTGAGTCGCTAAAGGCAAGGTACTCAGGACCATAGCTGGTAAAACTCCAACCAAAGGCTTTTTCAAAAAATAACTGTGTGGCGGTTAGGTTTATTGCTGGAAATTCCACATAATTGATGTGCGTATGACTCATAGTGAGCTTCCTATCTTGAGACATCTGTGAGCGTTCATTGATGTATAAGTTGATTACTAAAGTTATAGCGTTAAAGCGATGAAAAGAAAAGCCCGCTAGGCTGATAGGGAGCTTCGCAGGCTAAATATGTCACGAGAAGTTTATTGTTATGAGTATAATGCTTAATCGATATAACGTTTACGCTTCTTCTCTTTAAGCTTTAACATATCAATCCAAACAACACTATCGACACAGTCTCCAAAGTCGGGATCAATACCGAAGTCATAGAAGGTCACGCCGCCTGGCTCACATAAATCGCTGTATTGTTTGAATAACGTGGGTACAGTCACACCCATGTTCGAAAGCTCTTGCTTCAACACTTTAAAAGCCTGGGCTTGTTCAAGATGATTAAAGAGGCGTTCAAGTTTAGCTTTTTGCACTGGCTTGATCCGATACGGATTAAAAGAGCGGACTAGGTTTATGCTCGCGCCATAATATTGACTAAAGTAATACACAAGCATGTCTTTTGCGTAAGCAGGGTAGTCGTTGCTTAAGCTTACTGAACCGAACAGGTAGCGAATATGTGGGTTCTGGCGGATGTAAGCACCGATTCCGAACCATAAATAATCCAAGCTTCGTTTGCCCCAATACTTGGGTTGTATAAAGCTTCTACCTAACTCCATCGCGGTTGGGAATTTCTTTTGTAAGCTCTCTTCATAACTAAATAACGTTTCTGAATACAGAGTATCGTCTTCATTGAGCTTGTGAATATCGGCGATACGATAGCTCCCTACGACTTCCATATCGTTTTTATCCCACAGGACGATGTGTTTGTAATAATAATCGAACTTGTCCATGTCGCGACGATTTCCAGTTCCTTCGCCGACTGCGCGAAAAGCAATTTCTCTCAAACGACCGATTTCTCGCAACAGCGCCGACTCTGAGGTGTCTTCCAGTAGATAAATGCTTTTACCGTCTGAGGTTTCGCCAATCTGCGCACACTGATTTAATTCTTCAATCAGCACTTTGCGACTTTCAGGGTGAGCTATGGCGCGCTCAGTTTCGAACAGCTCGTCACGTTCACGCTTTAAACCATATACGTGTTGCTTGAAACGAGTAATGCTTTCTTTACTGCTCGGTAACATACCGCTGAAGGATGAGTAAGGAATCATTTTTCCAACCTTGAGCGGCAATGTCAGTGATACATTCTTAAACATTTCACGAACTAGGAATAATGCGCTGAGCGGCTTCGCAATCATAGAAAAGCCATAGAAAAAGCGTGAGTTCTTGCCACCCACATGAACCGGTAATATCGGGGCCTTGGTGTGTTTCGCCATCTTCAAGAATCCGGAGCGCCATTTGCCATCACGAATTCCTTTGTAGGATAAACGAGATACCTCACCAGCAGGGAAGAAAATAACAGCTTCCTCTGCTTCTAAAGCTTGCTGAATGTTTTGAAGTTTTGCTTTGGGGTTTTTACCTTTCGTCATATTGTTGATGGGTAAAAAGAAGGGGCGTAACGGCGACATTGACCAAAGTAGCTCGTTAACGACAATTTTGACGTCTTTTCTAACTGAGTGAACCAGTGCAAGCAGAGCAAGTCCATCAAGTGAGCCGAGGGGGTGATTCGCGATAATGACCACCCTGCCTGAAACGGGTATGTTTTCTAAGCTTGAGTTAGAAACGGTATAGCTCAGCCCGAGTCGCTGATTAACAACCTCAAGAAAGTCAACGTGTGACATATGTTCGTGTTGTTTGATGAAGTCATTGACTTCGTCTTGGTGAAACAGTCGGGCGAGCAGACGAGTCGCACCCGATTGAAGTTTTGGTGATTTATCAAGCTGTGGAAGGAATTGTTCTACCA
>Ga0208833_1000173_pt1 | contig 18407 bp, 14 predicted proteins | sample DeeseametaMP1788_FD_184181 | JGI IMG/M metagenome (GOLD analysis project Ga0208833, IMG submission 184181) | Marine microbial communities from the Deep Pacific Ocean - MP1788 (SPAdes) | ecosystem: Environmental > Aquatic > Marine > Oceanic | place: North Pacific Ocean | collected 2011-05-03 | reverse complement strand
GCTGCATGTATTCAATGCGCCCTAGTTGTGTACAACCTAAGTTACCACCCTCGCCTATCACCTTAACCTGCATGTCTTTACCGTCGACACGTAAGTTATCGTTAGCTCTATCACCAACTTGCTGGTTAGTTTCTTTAGAAGACTTCACATAAGTTCCGATACCACCGTTCCAGAACAGATCAGCCTTCATTTTCAGCGCAGCATTAATAAACTCATTAGGTGCTAATGACTTAGCTTTAACACCTAACATCTCTTGAATTTCAGGTGTTAACTCAATCTTCTTAGAGCTGCGTTCAAAAATACCGCCACCCTTAGAGATAAGTTTACTGTTGTAGTCATTCCAACCCGAACGAGGCAGATTAAATAAGCGTTCACGTTCTTTATAGCTTTCTGCAGCGTCTGGATTCGGATCAACGAAGATATGCATATGGTTGAAAGCGACTTGCAAACGAATATGTTTCGATAACAACATACCGTTACCAAACACATCGCCTGACATATCACCGCAAGCAACGACAGTGAAGTCTTCACTCTGACAGTCGACGCCCATCTCGCGGAAGTGTTGTTTAACAGACTCCCAAGCGCCTTTAGCGGTAATTCCCATTGCTTTGTGGTCATAACCATTACTGCCACCTGAAGCGAATGCATCGCCTAGCCAGTGCTCATATTCCTCTGAAATACCGTTAGCAATGTCAGAGAAGGTTGCGGTTCCTTTATCTGCCGCGACGACTAAGTAAGCATCAGGATCATCATGAACGACCACATCACGCGGCTGAACCAGCTTGTCATTAACATAATTATCAGTAATGTCTAGCAAAGCTCGAATAAAGGTTTTATAGCACTCTACGCCTTCTGCAAAGAACGCTTCGCGGCCACCTGAGTTCGGCAGTTGCTTACAAACAAAACCACCCTTAGCACCGACAGGAACAATCACTGAGTTTTTAACTTGCTGAGCTTTAACTAAGCCGAGGATTTCTGTTCTAAAGTCTTCACGACGATCCGACCAACGTAATCCACCACGCGCGACCTTGCCACCGCGTAGGTGCACACCTTCGACGCGAGGTGAGTAAACAAAAATTTCGTACATCAGTACCGGCTTTGGCATTTCAGTGATAATACTTGGGTTTAGCTTGAATGAAATGTACGGTTTATCTTTACCGTTCTCGTCGGCTTGGAAGAAGTTAGTCCGCAAAGTCGCTTCAATTAACTCAATATACTTGTTGATGATTTTGTCTTGATCTAGACTTTCAACTTCTTGAACGTCTTTGAGCAACTGACTTTTCTTCAGCGCATACTTTCTCTGGCTAAATTCTTCGTGCGGATTGAACTTAAGCTCGAATAACTCAACCAAGCCAGTAGCAATTTCAGGATATTGAGACAAAGTCTGCTCGATGTAAACTTGACTGAAGGTAAAGTTTATCTGCCACATATACTTGGCGTAAGCACGAAGAATGGCAACTTGTCGCCAATCCATACCAGCAGCCATAATAAGACGGTTAAAGCCGTCATTCTCAGCTTGTTTATACCAAGCTTTGCCGAACGCTTTATGGAACTTGTCGCGAATCGTTTCGACATCAATATCGGATTCCGTATATTGGACGTCAAAATCTAGAATTCGATAGTCACCCAAAAACTCTGACGACACTTCATATGGGGTTTCATCAATAACCGTTAGGCCCATATTCTCAAGCATTGGCATCACTGCCGATAACGGTAATGGCGTGTCTTTGTGGTATAGCTTAAAGCGTAACGACTGCCCATCTCCGGAACGGTAAAGGAACATGCCCAAAGGCCAGTCGTCACTAAGATTTTCAATGTTTTTGATATCAACCATTGCAGAATCAACACTTTGTTGATTCTGGAAGCTAGGCGGGAACGCTTGACGGTATTTTTTCAATAGTACCGCAGCTTCCTCACCGTCAAAGGCTTTATTAATCTCGTCGGATAAGACCTCTTCCCAACTTAAGGCAGACTTAGCCAGATTGGTTTCAAGCTTTTCAATGTCATACTCAATTGCTTCAGTATTTTCCACAGGCACGCGGAAATGAGTACGGACTAGATTTGACTCTGAGAAGTAGGTAGTAAATTCTATCTCGCCTTTGCTATCAAAGGTTTCTGAAAGAATCTCCGTCATTTTTAAACGAATTCGAGTGTTGTAAGTATCGCGTGGGACAAAAGTCAGCACTGAGAAATAACGACCGAAAGGATCACGACGTACAAAAGCTCGTACTTGGCGACGCTCTTGGATGTGCAAAATCCCCATAACGACATCTAATAACTTCAACGTTGGAATTTGGAATAGCTCATCTCTTGGATAAGTTTCCAAAATATTTTTCAACGCTTTATAGTCATGGCCGCCTGGTTTTAATTTCGATTCCGTCAATACATTGTTAATCTTCTTTCGCAATACAGGGATTAATTGAGGGTCCATGTTGTATGCAGCAGAAGTAAACAAGCCAAAGAAGCGATGCTCGCCAATGACTTCGCCTTTATCATCAAAACGTTTGACACCGATATAGTCGACATGGCTAGAGCGGTGGACGGTTGATAGAGTACTGGTTTTGGTTAGTACCAAAATATGCTCTGCTGACAAGGCCAGCTTTTGCGCACCTTTGGGCGAGCGAGATAAATGGTACTCAGAGTACTTTCGCTCATCAGCTAAAATACCTAGGCCAGAACCTTTAACAGATTTTAAGTGAAGGTCTTCGCCTTTACCTTTTAAATCATAAGTTCGAGCGCCCATAAAAACAAAATGATTCTCTTTAACCCAACGTAAGAAATCTACGGCTTCCTGTATACGATCTTGTCGTAGTGGCGGTGGCCCCGAATCAAGCTCATCAATGATATCAATCATTTTCTCGCGCATCGGCTTCCAGTCAGTCACAGCAGATCGTACGTCACGTAAAATACGGACAAGGTCTTCTTCCAACGTCTTCATGAACTTAGAGTCAATCATTCGATCAACTTCTAAATACATCGGCGTTTCAATACTTTCGCCTTCGTTAGTCCCTTTATCGTACGACACGTCTAACTTTGACACTTTGCCAGTTTTGGTACGCTTGATGTACATCGGCACGTGGATATGAAGCAACACATCAACACCATGACGATTTAGCTCCATACGAATGGAGTCTACCAAAAACGGAATGTCTTTATGGTTGATTTGAATGATGGTGTTGCGTGACTCCCAGCCATCTTTCTTAAGGTCAGGGTTAAATACCTTAACCTTAGACGAGCCATCGAAATCTTGTATAAACCCCCATAGGCTACTAATAGAGTCAAAATACTCTTCAGCAGTACGTTCGCTGAATTCATATTCTGAAACACTAGAGTAAATAAGTTGGGAGAATTGCTTAACAAGCTCAGCTTGTTTTTTTGAGAATTTTTGATCGCAGATTTGCTGGACGTTTTCCAACAATTTGGAAGTATTGCTTACACTGGCCATTGTCCTGTCCAAGAATAATTATGGGTTAAATCACGTTAGTTAAACGTTACCTAATTCTAGGACATTTAGATACGAAATGGCACCTTAATTTACGATTAAGGTGCCTTTTTTACAACTGTTACTACCAGTTGAGATTATTTAGCGACGATAGAATAATGCAGCTAATGCGGGTAATAAGAAAATTGCACCTAACATGTTCACTAAGAACATAAAGGTTAGCATGATTCCCATGTCAGCTTGATACTGAAGTGCAGAGAAAATCCAGGTGCTGACACCAATTGCCAACGTTAGACCTGTAAATAATACGGCATTACCGGTTAACTTTAGTGTTTCAAAGTAAGCCTCTGACACTGAGCGCCCCTCTCGAATAAAACCAACCATCCGCGAGAAGATATAGATACCGTAATCAACACCAATACCGACACCTAGCGCAATCACCGGTAGCGTTGCCACGGTCAAGCCGATCTCTAACCAAGTCATCAAGGTTTGCGCCAACAGCGACACGACAACTAGCGGTAATACCACACAAATCGTACCTCTAATCGAGCGGAAGCTGATCAAACACAACAAGGTTACCGCTAAGTAAACCCAGATCATCATTGGCACTTGTGCTGCTTCAACGGCTTCGTTAGTCGCCGCCATAACACCAACAGCGCCTGTCGCCAATCTAAACTTGACGGGCTTAAAGCCACTTGCCGGTAGCTGCTCCTTAATAGTAGCTTGAATTTCGGTAACTTGCTCTGTGCTAACTTCTGAGCTTTCTGCTAACTGCTCACCAACATAGTTTTCAAGTGATGGTCGTTCAGAATCTTCACTGTAAGAAAGTTCAGCGTAACTATTCATCAATGAGTCTAGCTGATTATTGATGGTGTTTTGCTGTTGCTCATCAAGCTGAGCAAAAGTTTCTGACACAGCATTAAGAACCTTACTTTTTTCTTTTTCCAAATAATTGCCTTGGAAAGACTTCACTGAGCCAACAACACGCTCAATAGTCTCAGCTTTATGGTCTTTTAGGAACACCATAACTGGCATTACGCTACAACCCGAGTTCAGGAGCCCCGTACTGGTTTCAACACGCGCAATGGTATAAGGCAGTACAGCTTCATCCTTCGGCAGCATTTTCCACTTGAGATTACCTTCACTTAATAGACCATTCACCACTTTCGAGATTTGAGGCAAGCTTAAAGTAGACTGCACACCTTCAACATTGGCCATTTGCCACTGAAAATCATCAATGGTTTCCATGATATTATAATAAGTACAGCCATCGGCACGAGTTTCAGCAAGTATTGAAATAACATCCGTACCAATCGAATACTTATCAGTCACAAACTTGGTGTCGATATTATAAGGAGAGTCCTGCTTTAGTGCTGGAGCGCCCGCATGTAAGTCACCGACTTTCATGTTTTGTGAGCCCCAATAGCCCAGAAGGCCCAATAGAACACTGATAACCACTACGATGGTAGCCATTGGACGTTTCGCGAATACCGCTAACTTATGCCAAATAGCTTCATGAGCTTTCTCGCGCTTTTGTACGCTGGTTACAAACTTATCACTAAAGTGAGTATAAGAAAGTAGTAACGGTAATAAGATTAAGTTGGTCAGGATTAATACGGCAACACCGATACTGGCAGTAATAGCCAGCTCACGAATAATGTCAATCTCGATCAACTGCAATGTTAAGAACCCAATGGTATCGCTCAGCAAGGCGACGCCACCCGGCACGATTAACCCAGCACAAGCGACAATCGATGCATCGAATACTTTTAACCCTTTGCCCACATTATGTTGCACGCCATTAATCATCTGTACGCCATGGCTCACGCCGATAGCGAAGATTAAGAACGGAATCAAAATAGACATAGGGTCTATGCCATAACCTAAAGCAGTCAGGATACCCAACTGCCAAACCACTGCGACACTAGAGGTTAGTAACGGTAATAATGTTAATTTAATAGAGCGCGAGTACCAGAAAACTAACAACGCAGTGATAAGAAATGCAATCAAGAAGAAAAAGATAACATTGCCAGCACCATCGCTGACATCACCAATCATTTTAGCAAAGCCGATGATATGGACTTCAATGCCAGGATAATCCGCCTCAATATCGGTTCGGAGCTTCTCAAGCTGGTGGGCCACCTTTACATAGTCAGTTTGCACCATTTGTGAGGCCGCATTACCATCAGCATCAAGCTTAAGTTCGGCATTAGGGTCATTGTATTCCGAGAACAGCTGTGCAGAAATCATTGCCGAGGTAAAGTCGTTAGAGACTAAACGTCCTCGGATACCGGCTTTTAAAATATTCTCTCTTACTTTAGTGAAGGCTTGTTCTTTATCTACCTGTTCAAACTCTGGTGGAATAACTGGGCCGCCTTCTAAGCCTTGCTCGCTTGCTTCTATATATCGTACCGAAGGAGAAAACAATGACTGCACTTGTGACTGATTAACGCCTTCAATACCTTCAACTCGGTCATCCGCTTGCCTCAATGCTTCAAAAAAATTCTCAGTGAAGATTTCACCTTCTTTGGCCTCAAGCGCAACAAATACTCGGTTAGCACCACCAAACTCTTCTTGGTACTGTAAATAAGTTTGCATGTACTCATGCTTGAGGGGGATATTTTTTTCAAAGCTTGCGTCAATTCTAAGCTGAGACACAAAGTAGGCCATAACCGCCGTAACAATGGCGAATAACGCCACCCACAGGCCTCGTTTAGAGAAAAATAAAGACTTAACTAAAGGTTCTAGTTTATTGTTCGCCATCTTATTGACCTTTCTCTACTGATTTTTCTAAACCCGCGTTCGCAAAAGTTTCGACCCCACCTTCACCAACAATAATGTAATGCTCACCACCAACACTAACTAAAGCCGCACGACCTTTTAGATCGGTACGCTTCTCCAGCGTAATATTACTTCCGTCTTTAGTCACTAGCACGCCGCCAGTCCCAACTAATACAAGCTTACCGTCCTCAAGAACGATCATGTCATGCAAGCCAGCCTCATTGTTCAGGCCTATGCGCTGCCAAGTATCTCCTTCATTGATGGAATGAAAAAGGTTGCCCCTTAGGCCATAAACATAGATATCACTATTTTTAACCGTAATCCCAAAGAACGAGCCTTCATACGGCGAATTGACTTTTTCCCACGTTTTGCCTGCGTCCTTTGTTACTGCGATCATCCCTTTACTAGACTCATCACCATCTTCTTTGGCTTCTGCGATAAATTTCTCACCGGCGATATACCAAGTGTTATCGTTAAGCCTTTCTAAATCATAAAAGTGGCTAAAACCATCGTAGACATCACTTAGACTCGTAACTTCACGATTATCCCATGTCTTACCGCCATCGCTTGATTCTAAGTAGAGCCCGTAAGAACCTACCGCGGTGATGTTATCTTTCGAGGCATACAAAACACTGAATAAAGCAGGTTGGAAATTAGATATCTCTTGATGGCTCTTACTCCAAGTATCGCCGCCATCCTCTGTTAGCAAGATGGTTTGGTCAAAGCCAACCGCAACACCATGATTTTGGTCTAAGAAATCAATAGCTGTTAAATTAACGCTGACGGGAACAGCAACTTGTTGCCAAGAATTCCCCTGGTTATTAGACACCAAAATATGGCCTCTTTGGCCGACCGCAACAAATCGCTCATCAGACACTTTAACGATATCTAATAATAACGAATCTTTAGCTTTTGGAGCTATGATTGCTGGTTCTGCCTGACTCACGAAGGATGCTACAAGAGCCAAGCCACTAAATAGAACTTGTAGGACAGTTTTCATTGTTTTGATTTTTTCTTGGAGTTAAAAACAAAGCGGCCGGTGAACCCGACCGCTGATGTTATATTATCGACGACCAATTCTACGCAGTGCCGATGGAGTGAAGTGCGAACCTCTAAAGTCAACATTGAAGTCATACATGTCTTCTTGGTTGTCCAAACCGATAACAAGGTAACGGCCTGAAGGAAGATCATAGTAAGTTTCTAGCGTTGACCACAATGTTGGCACATCGTAGTAGTTGATCGGGTAAGCCTGTGCTACGCGCCACAAATCACCGCGCTCATCGTACATCTCTTCAGCAACGATTTGATAGCTATCTTCGTCAATATAGAAAACACGCTTCTTATATTGATGACGAGTATCAGCCTTCAAGTTAGCTTCAAGAACCCACACGCGGTGTTTCTCATAGCGCACTAAGTCTGAGTTGATGACGCCGGGCTTAACGATTTCTTCGTATTCAAGCTGATCAGAGTGAAGTTTATAGTTGTTATATGGAATATAAACCTCTTTTTTACCCTTGATTGTCCAGTTGTAGCGATCTGGCGCACCATTGAACATATCAAAGTCATCAGTTGTTCTTAAACCATCCGAAGCAGTACCTGGAGCATCATAAGCAACATTAGGCGCACGACGTACACGACGTTGGCCAGGGTTGTATGTCCAAGCTTTACGCGGCTCTTTAACTTGGTCCATAGTTTCATGAACTAAAAGTGCCGTACCTGCTAAACGCGCTGGAGCCTCTACAATTTGGCGGAACAAGAATAGAACGTTGCCTTCAGCCAATTTTTCTGGCGTCATATCAGGCTCGTTATAGATGTGGTGAAGCTCATCTTTTAGCTTAACTAAAACAAAGTCACCATCAGGTAAAGGTGATGCCTGACCGACTTCTCGCTCAACGGATACACCACGGTAACGAGTGATAGCGTTCCAAATAAGTTGCAAGCCATTCTCAGGGAATGGGAAAGGCACACCAATTGAAGTGCCTTTAATACCATTACCACCTTGGACTAGCTCTGCTCTTGGAGCATTTGCCTTAATCGCATCATAAACGTGTTGTGGGAATGATGCCGAACGACGACTGGTGTAAACATTCATTTTGAAGTTTTCAGGGTAAGTCTTGAATAGTGCAACTTGACCTACCGTTAAGAAATCTTCGTAATCTTTATAGTTAGAAGCAGTAATGGTGAATTCAACTTCATCGTCAGCGAATGGATCAGGGTGATGATCACCCACTTCATACCCTTCCGGAGCTTGTTGGATACCACCGTTCCATGCAGGAATAGAACCGTCTTCATTACCAGCTCTTTCGGAGCCCATTGGGGTATAAACATCTCCACCTAGCTGAGCAGCCTTTTCCTCTGACACTTTTGCAGATGCCACACCAGAAAAGAGTACCGAAGCGACTGCACTCGCCAATAACCATTTATTCATAATATTAGCCATAAACTGTTAATACCCTTATTAGAATGAATAACTTAGTGCTAGAGAAACATAATCTCGGTCAGAAATTAAGTTCTTATCTCCAGCGCCAAAGAATGCATTGTATGCGAAATCGACTTTCCAACGACGTTGATAATCAAAACTTGTACCTAATGCTACTGACTGACGATCTTCTAAGAAGTTCGAAATAGGTGCAGGTGTATTACCTTTTACATCATGTTGAAATACGATTCTTGGCTGCATATTCCAACCACTAAAGACATCGTTATAGTCCCAACGCATTGCTATACGATAGCCCCAAGAGAAATCGTCAGCGAATCCATCCGTTGTGCCTTCACACTCGGTTGTGACACGCTGGCCATTAGCTGGGTTCGTAAAGCCACAAGGCGTGCTACCTGGAGGCGCCAACTCGAACACACCGCCCACAGTACCATTACCGTTAGCATCAACGCCACGTGCCGGATTACCTGAACGGAACGTACCTTCAGCTTCATATCGAAGCTCACTCTTTTCAGGCATATCTAATATCTTGTTCATGCCCACTTCAATCAAGAATACTGTTTGATCAGATCCCCACACAGAACCTAACAGGTTCGTGATAGTCATCTGAGCCTGAATAGTATCATGCAAACGATAACCTGAAATTTCTTCGCCTAGACCAACACCATTAGCTACTTGGCTGGTTCCGCTAGGTATCTGACCGATTGGCTCAAGAGTGGCAAACAATAACTCAACGTCATCTACCTGTAGAGGCTCATCTTTACGGTAAGACATTTCGCCAGCAATCGATAAGCCGCTATCAGTTGCAGTATTAAAGCTCACACCACCCATCTGAATATCTTCAGGGTATTCTAAGAAGCCATAAACTGTACCCGTATTATCAGCAGCGTTTGCCGAAATAATCGGTCGACGATTGTGGTAGTTCATGTAGTAGAAGCCCCACTCTGTTCCACCTTCGGTGAAATAACCGAGCTTCATACCATACTGTCCATTATCATCTGCTTCACGAGTGTCGCGACGAATCGCAACGGTTCCAGGCTGTCCTTCAGGGAACTGAGCAAAACCTAAGTGTACCTCAGAGCCTTTAAGTCCTAGGAAATCACGCGTTGCAAAATATGTACCTGGCTCGTCTGTCCGAACTGGCTCCCATTCAAACTGATAAAAAGCTTGGGCTGACCAGCTTTCAGAAAGGTCAATAGAGGCCCATAACATGCTTGAAGGAATAAACGCTTCTTTTAATTCTGCGCCAGGATTTCTAAGTGTTCTCAAATCAACTGCATTTGCTTCTGACAAACTGTGCTGAATGAAAGTACTTTCACCCCAGCTAACCACCTGTTCACCTAAGCGAACTTGTAAAATACTGTAATCACCGACTTCAAAGTTAGCCCATGCATAAACGTCTAGCATACGAGCATCGTAACCTTGCTCTTTTCGCGCTGTCGTTTCGCCAGCAGCGTAAGCACCTTCAGGATACGTATCTAAATCACGAAAACGTAATTCTTTATCCATTAATACGCGATCGTAATACCATAAGCCACGAGCAAAGAAACCGTAGTCGCCATCTTTATGGCGCATATCGAATTCATGAGTCCCTTTGATTACTTGAGAGAAGAAATCACCTTTATCAAAGTTCAAGTTGCCGTCATCAGAGTTATTAGACCAAGCACCATCAGGAACAATGCCCGAGCCATATAAACTCGTCACAGGCATACCTGTTTCTATTTGGTAAAGATTTGCCTTACCAACTAGGTTGCGGTCACGCTCTTCAACACGCATGCTTGCACCAACAGAAATAGTTGAGTCGAAGCTATAATCAAAGTTTTCACTTTCCCAACCCACTGCATTGGATGCAGACGCAGCCACCGCCAAAGAAACACCAGCAGCAATCTTAGATAAGGTCATTAGAGGTTTATTTCTATTCATATAATTCCTTCCCCCATCGACAGGAATCAGCTGTTTATTACATTATTCGAAAGTGGCTTTCCATAAGACGTCATACCACTTGTTAATTTGCATACTATCAATAATCTCCACTTTTTAGCAAGAAATATAACTGAGCAAAGAGTTTAGACGGCTAAACTCAAAAAACTGATGCTAAAAAAGAGAGGATATTGAAATACGAGATGGAGAGTAAGGGTGCTTAAACCACATACTCTCCACAATAGAAAGGTTATTTTATTTACTGGATAAGCCAGTGACCGTTAGAGGCAAATGCTACTAACACTTGCTTGAACATTTTCAACTCATATTAGATGAAAATACTTTTAAAGCCTTTATGAATTGTCTCAACAGCTTCTAATGAGTCAAGTACACCCAGTTCAGGTTTCACTCTATTCATCTTTGCAGCAACGATATACCCTATTGCTGCAATCGCGATATACAAACAAATCTGGTTCACGCGTTTACTTGTTTTCCTGTTATAAGTCATCTCTCTCTCCTATTAATTCCGTGTCGATTAAAACGCTTCGTCACGGAAACGACGGATATAAATAGCACCAGCTATCATCGCAGCGCCTAGAATCAAACCAATCCAGAAACCACTATCTTGGAACTGTTGACCAAATGACATGAATTCGAACTCATCGAAGATTGGTAAATCATCTTCCAGCTCAGCTCGTTTTTGCGAAAACTCTCTAGCTAAAGAGTTAAACGGTGCAACAAGCGCCTGCACTACGCCGAATAACTTCTGGCCAAGGAACGATGCGACGTTTGCTGTTTTGAAAACCATGCCTTCAGCAATCACAACCAACACCGGCGGCACCGTTGCTACTAAGAAAGGAACTTTTTTAGTCCAGCTAGATACCAGCAATAAATATCCTACAAATGGTATTGCCCAAAACATTGCCATATAGATAGCAGCAAATTGATAGGCGGCAACTTTAAAGAACCCTGAGTTTGCCCATAAAGCACTCCAAGCATCGACTCCCGACAACCAAGCAAATATCGTCCCTACTACTAACATCATGATGTTTGTTGCAAGTATAATTAACCAGTAAATCAAAGGAGCTACCACTGCAACCGACACAAACTTCGAAATCACTGTTTGCGAATCTGATACCGGCATTGACTTCCAGAACAAGATACTTTTGTCTTTCCTGTCGTCATACAACGCGCCTAGACAGTAAAAGAATCCAACAATCGCCAAAACAAGGTAGTATGTGTAAACGCCCGAGTATAGTGCGCTTTGGGTTGCGAATGCTTTAATATCTGGGTCAACAGATACGTCATAAAGCTTGAATAAGCTGCCCAAATCATGTGAGCCATATTCACCGGTCTCTATGCTACCTGTTGAAGCAATAATTAACCCTAAGACAGCTGTAAATAACGTAATCCCAGTAATGACCAAAGGCACCCATACAAAGCTGGTTTTGCTTTCCCAGTATTCACGCTTTAACAAAGTTACGAATGTATTCATGCCACCTCTCCTTGCGCTTGGCCTTCAACTTGACTATGGCCTCTCATCTTAGCCACGAATAAGTCAGCAACACTAGGCTTGCGAACCTTGCCAAGTTCTTCAACCTGGCTGCGTTCAACACCGTTGAACAGGCATACTTTTTGACCGAAAACTTCACGTACATTCATTGGGTTCAAAGCCATTGCTGCTGCTTCAAACTCTTTCTCGACCATAACTTCAAAGTAAGACTGCCCCACTTCTTCCATGCTATCGTCTAGCACAATCTCACCATCTTGAATAAACACTAAGTCGCTCAAAATATGCTCTATTTCTTCGACTTGGTGCGTCGTAATAATAATGGTTCGGTCAGAATCAAAGTAATCATTCAATAACGTTTCATAGAATGACTTGCGATAAAGAATATCCAGACCCAGCGTAGGCTCATCGAGAATCAGTAGATCAGCATCAATCGCCATAATCAAAGCTAAATGAAGCTGGGCGACCATACCTTTTGATAAAGCCTTCACTTTACTCTCACGCTTGATTTTTGTTTCCTTGAGGTACTTTTCGCATAACTCACGGTTAAATTTAGGGTGGACTCCCTCCACAAAATCAATTGCCTGGCTCACTTTGATCCAGCGTGGCAATACCGCCACATCGGCTACGAAACATACACGCTTCATAAGTTCATCACGCTGTTTGTGAGGATCCAGGCCTAATACTTTCAAGTCCCCAGAGTAGTTGGTCAAACCCAGTACAGCTTTTAGTAACGTCGTTTTACCGGCGCCGTTTGGACCAATCAAACCTAAGATTCGACCTTTTTCTAGTTCAAAGTTGACGTTGTTTAACGCTTTAAAGTCACCATACGACTTATTAACGTTATTCGCCGAAATGACATTAGCCATTATCCGATTCCTCCTTATCGAGCGCATCCAGCAGCTCTTCTCTTGTAATATTTAAGCGTTTTAATTTTCTCAATAATGCAGGTAGCTCGGTGTTTAAAAACAACTCCCGTTCCTGCTGTAATAATTTATTTTTTGCGCCATCTACGACAAACATACCTAACCCTCGCTTCTTTTCAGCCAACTGATCATCCACTAACAACTGGTAAGCTTTTGAAACGGTAATCGGATTCAGCTTATATTCTGCTGAAACATTTCTCACCGATGGCAAAGCTTCGCCTTCTGCTAGGTTCCCCTCAAGAATCATGTTCTGCACACGATCCCTCAGTTGGAGGTAGATCGGTTGTGAGTCATCCCACTGTATTTGCATACCATCAATACCTTATTCGTCACAGGCTCATTATGTTGTCAGCACAAGGCTGGTCCATATCGGCCTTCCTAAGAGTCAATATGACCGCTGAATAGCAATAATGCATTACCGTGTCATACCGATATGGTGTTATAGTTACATATAACACCTAACCAGTAAAGCACTTTTGTGAATATTTTTTATTCTGAAGTAAAATTAAGGGATGAATATCCCCCGTTAGAAGCGTAAACTATCGCCTAAGTTTAAGAGTTTCTAATATAAGTAATGGCTTCAAAAAGCAATAACAACATTCAGCTTGCCTCTAATATCTTATTGATAATTCTCACCATTTTGTGTGCAGTAGGTTTATTGAAAGCTAGCTATGCTTTGGCTGCAGGGCTCGCTTGGGGCTGGTTTTTCTCGGGTTCACACCAGCTCCCACTCGGCTCATGGGCGAGCTTATTGCTAAAGGTCGCTATTGTATTGCTGGGCTTTACCCTTCCCTTTGGGGAGCTCGTGACTAACGCCGGAGACAGCTTTTGGCTCACGGTTGTTGTGATAGCCAGTGCCATTATTCTTGGTTTACTGATAGGTAAGCTATTCACGCTTGATAAACACCAAACTTGGCTGATTAGCTCCGGCACTGCGATCTGCGGTGGTAGCGCTATTGCCGCAGTCGGCTCGTCTATTAAAGCTAATCACCAGCAAATGGTCGTTTCATTAGCCATTGTTTTTCTTCTTAATGCAGTCGCTCTATTCGTTTACCCAGCTGTTGGGCATTGGCTTGAATTAAGTCAGCAACAGTTTGGCATCTGGGCTGCGCTTGGTATCCATGACACCAGTAGCGTGGTCGGTGCTGCTGCAGAATACGGAAAAGAAGCGCTAGAAATAGCAACAACCGCTAAACTCGCGCGAGCTTTATGGATTATTCCAGTCGCATTGGTCGCTTCTTTCGCCGTAAGTTCTGGCAAGTTCAGGTTAACGATTCCCCTATTTATTGTTTTTTTCCTTCTAGCCAGCAGTGTTGGCAGCTTTATCAATCTTGATGCTTTTGCCGAATACATCCAGCCTGCTGCTAAGAATTTATTCGCCCTAAGCCTTCTTTGGATGGGCACTAGCTTAAATAAGCAGGCGATCAAGACTATTCCTGTTAAAGCCATGTTGCTTGGAGTAATCTTATGGATTGTCTTATCTATCGCAACCCTGGCGGTAGTTCTTTATTGGTAAAACAACAGAGGCTTTATGTTTGCTTTCCAAAACACTCCGCTTAATCGTCATGGCGAAGTTCGCCATACCGAAGAGTTCATCAAGCCGTTACTGGAGTTACCCAACACCTTTTTCCTGCCAGTGCATCAACAGTCTATAGTTTGCGCTCGTAGCAAAAATCCTGACGTCGATCAAAACGGGCAGCCTCTTTGGCTTCAGTCCCAAGAACTGAAACAACTCATAGGATCATACCAGGAAAAACACCTTATCTACTTAGGAGAAAGTGATAGTAAGCACTACTTTACTTTTCGCCTAAAGTCTCCTGATAGCTTACAGCACATGGCTCAACTGCGTCCGGAAGCTGTGCTTGAATTATGCGGCCTTCGAGAATTATTTAAGCAGTTACCACCGGAGCAGGCACACTTATGTAGCGTGGCTGTGGCGATGGAACACTGGCATAACACCCACCAATATTGTGGTTTTTGTGGCCACGAGACTTATTCCAACCAAGCAGGCTTCGTCCGTAATTGCTCGAATCAAGACTGCCAGAAGCAGCACTTCCCAAGAACCGATAGCGCCGTCATTTGCGCCATTACTTATCAAGACAAGATATTGCTGGGTCGACAAACATCGTGGCCTGAGAAGCGTTACTCGGTCATAGCGGGTTTTGTCGAACCAGGCGAAACCCTAGAGCAAGCGGTTGCACGAGAGGGTTACGAAGAAACTGGCTTAAGACTTAAGTCTATTGAATATTATCGTTCTCAACCCTGGCCGTTTCCACAGTCTCTTATGGTCGGCTTCACCGCTGAAGCAGTAAGCCCTGAGATAAAGCTGCTGGATCGAGAGCTGGAAGAAGCGCGCTGGTTCTCACGAGAGGCGTTAACTGCTGCGGTTGAGGCAGAAGAACTGGTATTACCTTTCAAGTTCTCAATATCGAGAGAGCTTATAAATCAATGGCTTAACAAAAACTCATAGACTTTACGGATGTTTGAGATACAAAATATCTTGAATTGGTTCACATTTTGGGGTAAGACTATAGAAACAGTATAAATAATAAGCAACACACCGCCATAGCTGAAATACGGAAATTCCTCTTCCATGCTGGAAGAAGGTGACAATTACATGTGTCAAGGAGGCTATAGGCCATGTCAAAAATAACAGTTCTAGCAGGCGATTTCCCCAGAGGGACTGGGTACTTCACATTCCGCAATTTCACATTGCCGGGCGACAAAAACCACTACTTATGCGAAACAGTCTGTGTCAGCCAGGTTGAGTTTATCAATACCGCCAACCCTAAAATGGCGTTATTGCTAAATAACGATCCTGAAGCTGTTGAAGAAATACAGCTTGAGCTCGAAGAAAAGATAAAAGTAGCTGACGAGCATGACGTTATTTTTATGGTGAGGTTATCCGATCAGAGGCGCTTTATAGCCGAGACCGATGATACTACTTTTCATAAGATAAAAAAGTCGATGAAAGAAAGTGTTCGACAAGAAAGTTCTACGGTCGCTAACAGCGCATAGTCGCTAACAATGCAGTTTTAACTTATGGTTCAAGCAGTTACGCTTTAAACCTAAGTCAAATTTGCACAAAATACTAACCCTGTCTCAACTCTCTAATTCAAAGAGTCGATTTATTTGACTGTTCATTTTTCGTCCTATACAAATAATTAAAAGCAACTTTTAAATACATCTTTTTAACAGCAACACTTAATTGGACCAAGATGGATTTAATCGTCACTCACTCAGTTTAAGGATTATGAGGTCAGAATATGTCGAAACTCACCATAATAGCTGGGGACTTCCCTACTGGAATCGGTCGCTTTACTATCAGAAACTTTACCTTGCCAGGCGATGAAAACCATTATCTGTGCGAAACAGTACCAGCACAGCAAGTGACTTTTATTGATGAGGCTACCGAAGAATTCCTTTTGCTCCTAGATATTGATGAAGACACTAAACAATATATATCGGCTCCAGGCGATGATGTTGTTTTCTTTATGGTGAAACTGAAAGACAAAAGGCGCTTTATCGCTTCGTCCGATCAGCGTACTTATAAAAAAGTGATTAAGGCAGTAGAAAAGGAGGCCAATATTTCACCAGTGCTTACCTCGACGGCAGCCTAAGGGCTTAAGCTCTATCTGCAGGGAATGCAGCTACTTCGGTCAGATCACTTAGCTCTAATAAAATCATAATAAGACGATCAAGACCTAGGGCTACGCCAGCACACTCGGGGAGGCCAACTTCTAGGGCTGTCAAAAAATGTTCGTCTATGGACATTTGAGGCAGCCCATTTTCTTTACGCCATGCATTATCCATCTCAAAGCGTCGTCGCTGCTCGGCAACACAGGTTAATTCACTGAAGCCATTCGCTAACTCAACCCCTCTCCAATACACCTCAAAACGACATGCCGTTTGAGGGCTTTCAGGATCAAGCTTCGCCAACGCAGCCTGAGAAGCAGGATACCCATAGATAAAGCAGACCTCATTTGCCTGTCCAAGCTTAGGTTCAATCTGATCCTCAAATAGCAGCGCTAAATAATCGTCACTTTCTAAGTCTTCAGGTAGGTCACCCAACAAGTCTCCACTTAGCTCTGCTAGCTGAGGCTTGGTAACTTCAAAAGGATTAATATCAAGATATTGCTCAAAGACTTCTTGATAACTAAGACGACTAAGGTTTAATGGCTTGTGAGATAAAGTATTGAGTAACTGAAAAACCTGTTCCATCAACTGGTAATGGTCAAAGCCTTCAACATACCACTCCAGCATCGTAAACTCAGGATTATGTCGAGCACCGACTTCATCCTGACGAAATGCCTTACAGATTTGAAAGATAGAACCAGAACCCGCTGCCAGCAAGCGCTTCATCGCATACTCAGGTGACGTTTGAAGAAAGCCCTCGCCCCCCATAAAATCTTTTACTTCAAAAGACTTCATGTAGCGATCCGTCACACTATGCCGACTCAATAACGGTGTTTCTACTTCAAGAATGTTCCGCTCAGAAAAGAACTCGCGAACCCGCGCCAATATTTTAGCACGTGCTTTTAAGGTTTCGATTGAAGCAGTTGGCTTCCAGCTAGACATGTTGATTATGAGTTAGAAGGGGATGATTACTAACTAAAGGAATATTCCTAGCGCTGTGAAAATATTCTTAGGCGCGGCATCAGGTTTGATTAGACGCGGAATTTGCTCTAGCAAATGAGCATCTAAGCAAGCCTGATAACAAAGCATAAGGATATTTTAGCAAGCTAGGCGCGTGAAACGTACTCACCGTTTCGCGTATCAACCTTCAACTTATCGCCGATATTAACAAACAAAGGCACTTTTACCACAGCACCTGTATGCATCGTCGCTGGCTTCGAGCCACCGCCCGAAGTATCACCACGCAGGCCTGGGTCTGTATCTGTAACTTCTAGAATGACAAAGTTTGGTGGCGTTACACCAATTGGGCTACCGTTCCATAAGGTAACTTGGCATTTATCTTGCTCGATCAAGTAGTTCTTGGCGTCGCCTACAGCATTGGCGTCAGCCTGTACTTGCTCAAACGTATTCGGATCCATGAAGTACCAGAATTCACCATCGTTATAGATGTAGTCCATGTCGGTATCTATAACATCAGCAGTTTCTATACTTTCGCCAGATTTAAAAGTTTTCTCAACAGTTCGCCCTGTTAGTAAGTATAATACTTTTGTTTTACTAAATGCTTGGCCTTTGCCTGGTCGAACAAATTGATTATCAACTACCGTGCATGGTTCGCCATCGAGTATCAATTTGGTACCATTGCGCAGGTCGTTTGTGGTAATTGTTCCCATGAGTTCCTCTAACACTTGATATATTTATGATTCAAAACCTGCAGATTTTAACGCGAAATGACTCTTATTGGCAGGACAATGAGTG
>Ga0208833_1000169_pt1 | contig 18593 bp, 15 predicted proteins | sample DeeseametaMP1788_FD_184181 | JGI IMG/M metagenome (GOLD analysis project Ga0208833, IMG submission 184181) | Marine microbial communities from the Deep Pacific Ocean - MP1788 (SPAdes) | ecosystem: Environmental > Aquatic > Marine > Oceanic | place: North Pacific Ocean | collected 2011-05-03 | reverse complement strand
TAGAACACGACATCCGTTTCGTCGAAGATAACTGGGAATCTCCAACGCTGGGCGCTTGGGGTCTCGGCTGGGAAGTATGGCTCAATGGCATGGAAGTGACTCAGTTTACATACTTCCAACAAGCTGGTGGTATCGAGTGTAAACCAGTGATGGGCGAAATTACTTACGGCTTAGAACGTATCGCCATGTACTTGCAAGAAGTCGACAGCATTTACGATCTCGTGTGGACAGATGGCCCTCTGGGTAAAGTTTATTACCGTGACGTGTTTCATCAGAACGAAGTCGAGCAGTCAAAGTACAACTTTGAACACGCTAATGTTGATAAACTGTTCGAGCTGTTCGATTACTATGAATCAGAGTCTAAGAACCTGATCGATAATAATCTACCGCTACCCGCCTATGAGATGGTGCTGAAAGCCTCTCATACCTTTAACTTATTGGATGCTCGTGGCGCTATTTCCGTGACTGAGCGTCAACGTTTCATTTTGCGCGTCCGTACTATCGCTCGCGCCGTTGCTGAAACCTATTATGCGGCTCGTGAAGAATTAGGCTTCCCGATGCTTAATGGCGAATCGCCACAAGGCGCACAAAAGGAGGAACAATAATGACATCCTCTAATCAACATTTTTCCGATCTTTTATTCGAGCTGGGAACTGAAGAACTTCCACCGGTCAGTTTAAAAACACTGCGTGATGCTTTAAAAGCGAATGTTGCTGAAGCTTTAACAGCTCAAGACTTTAGCTTCGAGTCGATTGAAAGTTATGCCACACCACGACGCTTAGCCTTGATCGTGCGTCAGTTAAGCGATGCCCAGCCTGATAAAGAAGTGGAACGTCTTGGACCAGCAGTAGTTGCGGCTTTTGACGATGACGGCAACCCTAAGCCTGCGGCAGTGGGTTTTGCAAAATCTTGTGGCGTCGAAGTGGACCAACTTGAAAGAATAGAGACCGACAAAGGCGAACGCCTTGGTTATACCCTTTCGCAAAAAGGTCAGCCTCTAAGCGAGTTGATAGAACAGATCCTTAATAGTGCGCTAAAGAAGCTACCGATTCCTAAGCCAATGCGCTGGGGTGATAGCTCCGCACAATTTATACGTCCGGTGCACTGGACCGTGCTGTTGCATGGCTCTTCGGTACTAGAAGCAACGATTCTGGATACTAAGACTGGCAATGTTAGCCGTGGTCACCGCTTTATGGCACAAGGCGATGTTACCTTGCATGATGCCGATGATTACGTGAACAAGCTTAAAGCCGAACACGTTATCGTCAGTTTTGAGCAGCGCCAGAAACTGATTGAAGATCAGGTCAAAGCTGCCGCCGAAAAACTGGGGGGCGTGGCACAAATCGAACAGGACTTGCTGGATGAAGTCACTGGGTTGGTTGAATGGCCTGTCGCACTAACTGGCGAATTTGATACCGAATTCTTAAAAGTTCCAGCTGAGTGTCTAGTGTCATCGATGGCTGAGCACCAAAAGTATTTCCACGTTTTAGATAAAGACGGCAACTTAATGCCGAACTTTATCACCATCAGTAATATCGAAAGCTCAAATCCTCGTGTGGTGATTGAGGGCAACGAAAAAGTTATTCGCCCTCGCCTTGCGGATGCCATGTTCTTCTATGAAAAAGATCAGCAAAACACTCTAGAAAGCCATCAAGAGCGCTTGAAAAAAGTGGTTTTCCAGAATCAGCTTGGGTCGGTACAAGAAAAAGCAGAACGAGTGGCAGAGCTGGCCAAAACGATCGCGCCGCAAGTGGGTGCTGATCCTGAGCTTGCCCACCGCGCAGGTTTATTGTCGAAGTGTGACTTGACCACTCAAATGGTTGGTGAGTTCGATAAGCTTCAGGGCATTATGGGCACTTACTACGCCCGCCACGATGGTGAAGACGACAGTGTTGCCATCGCCATGACCGAGCAATACCTGCCTAAGTATTCTGGTGATGCCTTAGCGCAAAACCCTGTCGGCCAATGTATCGCTATTGCTGATCGAGTGGATACACTGGCTGGTATTTTCGGCATTGGTCAAGCACCTAAAGGCGCCAAAGACCCATTTGCACTGCGCCGCGCTTCTATCGGCTTATTAAGAACCATTGTAGAAAACCAATTAAGCCTCGATCTGGAGCAATTGGTGGAACAGTCGCTTACCCAGTTTGATGGCAAGCTTACCGATGAATTAGCCGCTGAAAAATTACTAAACTTCATTTTTGATCGTTTCCGCGCCTGGTATCTTGATCAAAATGTTAGCGCCAATACGGTTAGCGCGGTAATGGCACTTCGTCCAACCCAACCTTTGGATTTTGATCAACGCATCAAAGCGGTGCAACATTTCCAAACGTTACCTGAGTCGGAAAGCTTATCAGCAGCCAACAAACGCGTGAAAAACATTCTCGCTAAAGCTGATATTGAGGTGCCTGACACAATTGATCCAAGTTTATTACAGGACACTGCAGAAAAAGCGCTAGCTGACACCATCGGCACCGTCGAGGCAGAGCTTGCAACCATTGATAACTATCAAGAACGCTTAACGCGCTTGGCTGCACTGCGCGATGATGTCGACGCCTTCTTTGACAATGTGATGGTGAATGCCGATAACGACGCGGTCAAAGCAAACCGTCTTGCATTGCTCAAGAAGCTGGAAGGAATGTTTGGTTCTGTAGCCGATATTTCTTTGCTACAAAACTAACGCATGATCGACTGGTCAACGAAGAAAGTCATTATTCTGGATCGTGATGGTGTCATCAATCACGATTCAGATGCTTATATTAAGTCAGCCGACGAGTGGGTACCTATCGCTGGCAGCTTGTCTGCCATAGCGACACTGAATCAAAGGTTTAAAGTCGCGATAGCCACCAACCAATCTGGGATTGGACGCGGCTTTTATGATGAAGCTGTGCTTTCAGAGATGCACCATAAGATGGCTCAGCTGCTTCAAGAACAAGGCGGCCATATCGATCATATCGAATTTTGCCCGCACCACCCTGATGATGGCTGCGACTGCCGCAAACCAAAGCCAACCATGCTGGAGCGGATTGCTGAAATCTTTAACGCAACGCCTGAGCAAGTGGTCTTTATCGGCGACTCCAAATCAGACTATGACTGCGCGCAGAACTTTGGCTGCGACTTTGTGTTACTGCTAACTGGCAAAGGACTCAAAACTTTAGACAAGTTAGCAGGTAAAGATATAACTATTGAAAAGAGCTTAGCGAAGCTTGTAGAGGAAATCCATTGAACACTTTAATCGTCGGCACTGGCAAACTTGGTCAGCGTTTTTATAACTACTTGGTCAGCAAGGGCGAGCAGCCTTACACTTTATCGCGTTCGGAAAAGCCATGGGCAGATAAGCACATTCAATGTGATTTACTCAAAGTCAGCGATACTTTGCCTGAATTACCAAAACTGGATAATGTTTATATCATGCTGGCGCCTGATGAGCGCACTGAGCCTGCTTATCGTCAAACGTATATCCATGCCGTATCGCGCTTGATTCAAGAGCTTCATAAGCAACAAACTGAATTTCACTGCACCTTCTTATCTTCTACTTCAGTCTACGAAGGCAATATCGAACCACTGATTGATGAATCCGTGAAGCCGAAGCCAGCTAACTTCAAAGGTAAGTCGCTACTGGATGCTGAGAAAAGTTTAAAGAACTTGCACCCAATCACCTCTATTGTCCGAGCTTCTGGTCTTTACTCAGCGGAACGAACTAAGTTGATGGAGAGCTTGTTTGATAAAGATAAATACCACGACCCTAAATGGCTTAACCTCATCCATGAAGACGATTTGTGTTATTGGTTACACCTAGTTGGCAAACGCGAAGTTAGCTTATCAATAGCCTCCGATGGCACGGCTTTTACTCACCAGCAACTTCAGGATTATAAAGCTGGTGGGGAACGTCCTTCGGAACAAGCGGCTAAACAATATCACTCAGTTCTACTGAAACGAATTAGCCTCCAGTTCCCTAATATTTTTGAATGGATAGATCAGACTAAAAAGTGAAAAATTGGTCATTCTTGACATTTTAGGGAGTGATCCGCTGGTTCGATCTGTTACAATTTGTGCCGCTAACCCCCCAAAAGATATAGACTTGCGAGATTTTTGATTATGACAATGAAAAAGAATTTAATTGCTTTAGCACTTTGTGCTGCTGCTCCTGCAGCATTTGCTGACGGCCTGCTTTCTGATGCGCCAGAAGAAGGTCATCAAGGTAATATTGATCTTGGTTATATCAGCACATCAGGTAACACTGATACAGAAAGCCTTAATGGTGCATTCGATTGGGTCGCACGCGCTTCTGAGAACTGGGCAACAGGCATTCAAATTACGGGCGTCAGTAACTCAAGCGAAGAAGAGCGAGATGCTGAGCAATATACGTTTGCTTGGAACAACCGTTATGACATCAGCGAGAAAAGCTTTTTCTACGGCATACTAGATTATAAAAACGATTATTTCGGTGCTTATGATTATCAAGCGGGCGCATACTTAGGCTATGGTCACCAGTTCTATAAAAGCGATGATGGTCACTTCTCTCTAGGTATTGGTCTTGGTTACCGTATTAATGCCGTCTTCATCGGTGAAGACGAGAAAGAAAGCGTGATTCGTGGCGATTTAGATTTTGCTCACCAGTTGACGGACAACGCTCGCTTTACTCAGACGGTGAGCGCCGTGTGGGGGCAGGAAGTTGATACTTATGTTTCTCGTTCTGCGATTTCGACTAAAATCTCTGAGAACCTAGCCATGAAGTTATCTTACCTAGTAAACTATAACTCAGTGGTTCCAGCGGGCGCTGAAAAGACTGACCGCACCACAACGGTTGGTATTAGTTATAGCTTCTAACTTCAGCTATCATGTTAAAAAACCGGCTAAAAGCCGGTTTTTTTATACCAATTATTAGTTGAGTCCAGCTTAAACTTCGCTCTAACCTTCTAAATGCTCGTTCTTAAGACGCACATAATTATCGGCAGAATATTTGAAGAACTTAATCTCTTCATCCGTTAACTTGCGGATTTTCCTTGCTGGAGAGCCTACCCACAAAAAGCCACCGGTTAGTTCTCTTCCAGGAGGAACTAGGCTATTTGCGCCGATAATCGCATTCTCACGAACAACGGCGCCATCCATTACCACAGCTCCCATTCCAATCAAGCAGTTATCTTCAATAGTGCAGCCATGTAGTATAGCCTTATGACCAACAGTCACATTATCGCCGATAATTAAATCATGCCCTTCTGGGTCATAGGGCCCTGCATGGGTAACATGACAAACGGTACCATCTTGAATGCTGGTGCGTTTACCAACACGAATAGCGTGAACATCCCCACGGAGTACAGCCATTGGCCAGATGGAGCTATCTTCACCTATTTCAACGTCGCCCAGTACCAGTGCGGTATCATCAACAAACGTTTTATCGGCAATTTTTGGTGTTTTTTTCTGAAAAGTACGAATAGTCATAGACTGTGTTTTCGATAAGCTTGCCCCATTTTAGCGGTAAACTCGATAATCGCAAAATAAAACTCCTGCTATCATTTGACAAACCCTACCTAGGGGCTATTCTAAAGAAGGACAAAATTTAGCAAAGAATAATTATTATGGGGTTAAGGGTAGCTTTGGAGCAAAGGATTAAGCCGCTGGATAAACAACTTATCAACAGCATACTGGATGATGACTATGCTGCTCTTTTGCTTTGCAATAAGCGTTATGTCATTAAAGCAGTATCGATAGATTCTGATATTACTCCCAATCTCCTCTTAGGCGAAGAAGTTGCCAACATATTGCCAAATTCAATTATCGATGGGACCGAGAAGCGAGCCATAGTCAAGTTGCCTAAGCTCGGTGTTGATCGAGAGTTTTTATTATCCGCCCATAAATTAAAACAGGGCGAGTCTTTTGTCGATCAGGTATTAACCCTACAGGTGTTGCCCAAACGCAATGTGGACGCCTCGATACCAAAAGACAGCGTAAGGGACTACAAAGAGACCATTCTGAAAAACGCCCCTATATTCATTTATGTCCTTGATTACCAAGAAAAAATATTTACTGACGGTCTGGCTAACTACGCCAAACTTCTGGGCTATACCGAAGAAGAAGTTCTGGACATGCCTGATGGTGTTTACAGCTTTATTCACCCTGAAGATATCGCTGTCGTTGAAGAGCAAGAGCAAGCTTTACGCCATAGTGATGACCGAACGGTTGTTCCAGTCGAGTTCCGTTTACAACATAAAAACGGTGACTGGTTCTGGATTCAGGTGCACAGCACGATTTATTCCCGCACGGCCGACGGCGAACCGCTTATAGAAATCGGTTCTATTCACAAGATGGATAAAGATCACGAAGCTGAGCTTGCCCTACAGCAAAAAGATAAATACTACCGCACATTGGTTGAAAATAGTTACGACTGCATTCTCATGTACGACAAGAATGGCCTAGTCACTTATATTTCCCCGTCCGTCACTCGGGCAACCGGCTATAGCGAAGAGGATCTTTTAGGCAAAACCTTAGAAGGCTTTATTTATGAGGATGATCGTGAAGATGCCAGCGTTAATCTACGCTACGTTGCCGAAAACCCGGGCTCATCGTCAGTCGTTGAACGGCGTATTCGTCATAAAAACGGTGATATTCTCTGGATCGAAAGTCGCTTAGCGAATCACCTTGATGATCCTGATATTCAAGGTGTCACCATCAATTTTCACGTCATTACCGGACGCAAAGAAGCTGAAAATGAGATCCACCGTCTCGCTAACTTTGATACTTTGACCGGACTCGCCAATCGTCACCTATTGCAAAGCTGCTTGTTGCGAGACCTCGAGAGCTGCGAAGCGAAAAATGTCAGCTTGGCTTTTGTCTACATCGATCTTGATAGGTTTAAACAAATAAACGATACATTAGGCCACTCAACGGGAGATCAGCTTCTTATTGCGGTGACCGAATTCATGAAAAAATGCATTCGAAATGGCGACACTCTAGCTCGCATGGGCGGCGATGAATTTGCTATCGTCTTGCCCAACGTTGATGCAGAAGAAGCCCTCGCCGTTGCCGAACGATTATTGCGTTACCTTAAAAGTCCGATAAAAGTTGGTTCGCACCGTGTGCAGTCTGGAGCCAGTATCGGTATCAGCATGTACCCCGATCACAGCGATAATGCTGAAGACTTGTTCCGCTATGCGGATATGGCGATGTACTCCGCTAAATCTGAACGAAATCAGGTCCAATTTTATAAACGCAAATTCAGTCAACAAGAAAACAAACGTCGTTCGATAGAGAAAAAGCTTAAAGTGGCTATCGCAGAGCGACATCTACACCTCTTTTACCAACCAAGAGTCGATATTAATACCGGTAAAATTAGTAGCGTTGAAGCTTTATGTCGTTGGGATGATGCCGAGAGTGGCAGCATTCCACCTAACATCTTCATCCCCATTGCTGAAGAAACGGGTTTAATACACGAACTCAGCCAACTGGTAATGGAAATGGTTTGTCAGCAGTTAGTCGATTGGCACAACACAGGTGTAGATATAACTATTGCCTTTAACTTGTCGGCAAAAGATCTTAAATACTTCGATTTAGTGCACAACCTACGAGATACCATTAATCGCTATGGAATTTCAGGAAAAATGCTAGAAGTGGAAATCACGGAAAGCGCCGCCATGACGGACGTGATCAATACGGTGAAAGTCCTTAAACAGCTTAAAGAATTTGGCGTCAAAATTTCAATTGATGACTTCGGTAAAGGTTATTCTTCATTGGCTTACCTCAGTCAGTTACCTGTGGATAATCTTAAGATCGATAAGTACTTTATCTCTCGCCTGAGCCCTAACTTTAAAGATCATATGGTTAACCTTAATATTATCCGCACGATCATTTCTTTAGCCCAGAGCCTCAATCTCAGTACAGTTGCCGAGGGGATCGAAACGCCTAATCAATACAACACCTTGAAGTCATTAGGCTGTCATATGGGGCAAGGTATTTTCTTCTACCACCCAATGCCAGCTAATCAGCTCTCAAAACTGCTCCAAAGAGAAGCTCGCTTAGCCCGAAACACCATTAACCAATAGACTACCTAATCGCTCTGTGGATTTGATTAAAGACTTTTATTTTTGGCTATAGTAAGCTAACTGCTTCCTTATGCTAAGTATCTAAATTTAAAGGTTTTATAGCATCATGAACATAGCTATTGCGAGTTGCTTCGACCTCCCTGATTGGGAACAAGATGACCTTCCTTTCTTTAAAGAGCTAGCCGACGTTGGCATTGAGTATCAAGTTATTCCTTGGGACAGCGAAGTTGACTGGAGTCAATTTGACGCCTGCTTGCTTCGCACAACATGGGATTATCAAGAACGAATTGCTGAATTCATGGACTGGATAAACCTTGTCAGCACTCAAACCCAGCTCATTAATTCAAAAGACATTATTGTGTGGAATAGCCACAAACGATACCTTCGTGAGCTACAACGAGCAGGAATTGATATAGCCCCATCCGAATGGTTGATGCAGGGCCAGCAATACGATATTAGCAAGCTGATGCAGCAACACGGTTGGGAAAAGGGGTTTATTAAACCTTTGATCGGTGCCAATGCCCGCGAGTGCCTACCTTTTACCAACGACGCCACGGGAATCGCACGAGCACAACAACACGTAGACCGATTAACCCCCTCGGAAGATCTCGTATTGCAACCTTATTTATCCAACGTCGAATCGTTCGGCGAAACCTCGGGCATCTTTTTTGCGGGTCAATACAGCCATGGAACCCGAAAAGTTCCAGTCCAGGGCGACTTTAGAGTGCAAGATGATTATGGCGCTAGTGATTATGTTTATCATCTTTCAGAGGAAGAGCTAGCGTTGGCGCAGAAAGCTATCGCCTATGTAACAGAGACCATGAGTTTGCCACTATATGCCAGAGTCGACTTCCTCCACCATAAAGACGGTGCGGTTTATGTCAATGAAGTTGAGCTTATAGAGCCCTCTTTATTCTTCAGGCATGGTGGTAAAGAGAGTTGTCAGTTATTTGCTCAAAACCTTGCAAAATTCATAAAGAGCACCCATTAATACCCTATTACAATAGTTACAATGAAGCCCACGGAGTTAATCATGAATAAATTATTAGGGATCCTATTTGCAGGCATCTTAGCGATGCAGGGCTGCAATGACGAACCAGTAAAACCACAAGCCGACCTCAAGCCTAGCAAAGAAACGAAAGTTTCTGACCCGTTACCAAAAGCTGAAGAGGACACACCGTCGCAAGCTGACGACCAAGCGAGTCGTGAAGATTACACCCCAGCCCTTTGGAAGATTGAACACAACGGCAAAACATCTTACCTTTTCGGCTCTATCCACATGGGCGACAAAAGTATGTACCCTCTACCGCAAGCCGTCACCACAGCCTTTGAAGCCAGTGACTCATTAGCGGTAGAAATTGACTTAGGCAACGTTGATCAAATGGCGATTGCACAGAAAGTACAAACCATGGCGATTGATCCTGAAAACCCTCTACCAACAGTATTGAAGGAAGAAACCCTAGCCGAGTACAACGAGTACTGCGCTGAAACTAAAAGCCCTTGCGCTATGTTCAGCTCTTTCGAACCATGGTTTGCTGCTATGACCCTTGAAGCATTGAATATGCAACAGTCCGGTTACAGTGAGCAGTACGGTATTGATATGTACTTTTTGGATCAAGCCCGTAAAGACAAAGACATTATTGAATTAGAAACTATCGACTTCCAACTTAATACACTGGATAGCATGCCATTAGCGTTGCAAGATGCTTTCTTATACTCGGTAGTGACTAAAGGGGCCGATGAGAACGACAAGCTGGTTAAGGCATGGAAGTCTGGTAATGTTGAGGTTTATGTCGAAAGTAGTTTTGAAGAAGCTAAAGAAAGCGGCATTAATGAAGAAGACTATCAATACTTCATGGATACACTGCTATACAACCGAAATAAAGGCATGGCCGACGGTATCGCTAAACACATAGAACAAGGCAAATCGATTTTTGCAGTTGTTGGCGCAGCCCATTATGGAGGCGACAAAAGTGTAAACCACTATCTAGAAGAGAAGGGTTTTAAGGTAGAAAGAGTGAATTACTAATTTATAACCTTCGATCAAAAAAGCCCAGTTTAACTGGGCTTTTTTATCGCTTTGACTGACTCTCTACTTCCACCTTATCGCATAGTGACGAACTCTTCCGCCGATGTTGGGTGAATGGCAACAGTATCGTCTAAGTCAGCTTTGGTTGCGCCCATCTTAAGTGCAACTGCGAACCCTTGCAGAATCTCGTCAACACCGTACCCAATACCATGAATACCAACCACTCGCTCTTCAGGCCCCGCACAAACCAACTTCATTTTTGTGGGTTCACGGTGCTGCGTTAACGCCGAGTACATAGCAGTAAATGAGGAAGTGTAAACCTTAACATTCTGTTCACCATAGATGTCTCTTGCCTGAGGCTCGCTCATTCCCACAGTACCAATCGGTGGATGACTAAAGACGACCGTGGGGACATTGGTATAATCTAAAAATTCGTTCTCTTTATTATTAAACAAACGCTCACACAAACGACGTCCCGCCTGAATAGCTACAGGCGTTAACGCCAAACGTCCCGTATTGTCACCAATGGCATAAATTCCTTTTGCCGTTGTGTTCTGATACTTATCCGTTTTGATATTGCCTTTCTCATCTTTCGTCACGCCAGTATTCTCAAGACCCAAGTCCTTCGTCGCAGAAGCACGTCCTATGGCCCAAACCAGTGTGTCCACCGGCCCAATCGAGTCACCGCTTTCGAGATGCAGCATCAATTCACCTGAGTCTAACTTCTCCACTGAGCGTGGAACGCTGTGGGTATGAAGTTGAGGACCAGACTCCCGCATCACATCAACTAAAGTATCAGACAGCAAGTCATCAAACTCACGCAGTGGTTTGTGCTTTCTCACCACCAGATGAGTCTCAGTGCCCAAGGCATGAAAAACGCCAGCAATTTCGACGGCAATATACCCGGCACCGACCACTGCAGCTCTTTTTGGCTGCTCTTTAAGCTCAAAGAAGCCATCAGAGTCAATTCCATGCTCCGCACCTGGGATGTCAGGAATAACGGGGTAACCACCCGTAGCAATAACGATATGCTCCGCGGTATAACGCTCACCATTCACTTCAATCGTGTTTTTACCAACAAATTTCGCATAACCCTCGATCACATCGACCTTATTATTACCCAGATTACGCTCATAGCTTTGATGAATCCTTGAAATATAAGCCTCACGACTTTCTACCAACTTTGACCAGTTAAATTCCACACTGCCTGCATCAAAGCCATAATCAGGAGCATATTTAAAAGCTTCCGCAATTTGCGCGCCATACCACATGGCTTTCTTGGGAACACAACCAACGTTTACGCAGGTACCACCCAATGCTTTAGCTTCGACGATTGCTGCTTTCGCACCATGCATAGCAGCTCGATTGGCTGAAGCAATACCGCCACTACCGCCACCAATAGCGATAAAGTCATAATGATGCTTATCTTGGTTTTCGGATTGTCTATCAGTCATGGTTATTTTGTTCCAATTCTGTTTATAATGTGCTGATTATAAACACATTAAGTTAATATTTAGAAGCTACTCAAATCACAGGGATGACCATAAAAGCCAAGCGGCTGACTATGAACTGGAACAGTTCACATATTTACGCCATGAGCTAGTTTCATCGTTATCTTTTACTCAATAAGTTGTCGCTGTGAAAATATACTTTGATGTTGCCTATTTATACTATTTGCCCCACTTTGAGCCTGTCATCGACGCTCTGCTTGAGCGAACCGGTACGAAACTCGAACTAGGTGTTGTTTTCACGTCAACACCTCCAAAGCCCATTATAGAGTCTCTTCAGAGTAAAAATGTTACAAGCAACGTTATTGAGTCTGATGAAAGGCTGAATTTTTACCAGCAACAAAAACCTGATTGGGTCATATTTGGACACGCTGCAGAGATCGCTGAAGCCTTGAACTCACAGTGTAACACAGCCCTAATTCTTCATGGCTTAGGCCCTAAGTCGACCTATTACAATGCATCAAGCGCTCCAATCCAGTATCGCTTTGTAGAGTCCGACGTCCGAAAAGAGCGATTACAGGCGCTGCATCCTGATAAAACATTTATCAGCACTGGTTATACGAAACTTGACCCTATCGTCAACAATAACGCCATTAAACTTGACCTAGAATCTCTAGGTCTCGATCCCAATAAGCCAACCTTGCTATATTCTCCAACATTCTACCCAAGTACCATTGAGAACTTCCCCAAGGATTGGCCACAAGATTTCAGTGACTACAATATACTTGTAAAGCCTCACTATTTGTCGCTTATTAAATCCGCTTATAAAAAGCAAAGGCAACTGCTTACCCATTGGGCGAGTTTCGATAATGTGTATTTGGCCGATGTCAGTGAACAAAGCTTAGTGCCTTTTATGGCGACAGCAGACCTCATGATCAGCGAAACCTCGTCTGCTTTATTTGAATTTATCGCACTCGACAAACCAGTCATTATTTGTCACTTCCTCAAGCTTCGCTGGGGTTATCGCGGCATTCTAAAGTTCCGACTCAATAAGCGCTTATCCGATGACTACCAGCTCTTTCAGTCAATGGGATCGAACATTGATCGTTACTCAGAGTTAAAAGACACGGTCAAACAGAATCTCAATGGTTCATCCAATTATGCCGAAGCGAGACACTCTATTACGAAACAAGTAGTGGGCAATGTTGATGGCCAAAGCTCTCAGCGAGTGGCCGACTTTTTATTAAGCAATCCAGCATAAACCAAGGTTACACTATGCGCGTTATCACATTTGGTACTTTTGATGTCTTTCACGTCGGTCACGTCAACATTCTGGAACGTGCGCGCTCGTTCGGAACAGAGTTATACGTTGGCGTCTCGTCAGATCAACTCAACTATTCCAAAAAGGGGCGTTATCCCGTATATTCTGAAGAAGATCGTATGCGTATCATCAGCGCTTTGGCTTGTGTTGATTTTGTATTCAGCGAAGAGTCTTTAGAACTAAAAGCCGAGTACATCAAGCATTACAACGCAGATATTTTAGTGATGGGCGATGATTGGCAAGGAAAGTTTGATGAATTCAAAGATATTTGTGATGTTAAGTATTTGCCGAGAACGCCGTCTATCTCAACCACAGAAATTATTGAAGTGGTTCGCCACAAAAACCCGACAAAATAACAACCACAGTAACTCAGTTTATGGATAAGATCCCTATTAGCGTTTTCATCATCGCTCAAGATGAAGAGCAACATATCGCTCGCGTTCTTGACAGCTGCCAGCAATTCTCGGAAATCATCCTAGTTGATAGTGGCAGCTCCGACAACACAAAATCTATCGCCGAGTCGAAAGGCGCTAAAGTATTGCATCATGATTGGGCTGGATACGCCAAACAAAAGCAATACGCCATGAGCCTATGTAAAAATGACTGGGTTCTGAACCTTGATGCCGATGAAGAGCTAACGCCTGATCTTATTGAAGCCTTTAAACACTTTATAAGCTCCGAGCATGACTTTGTTGCGCTAAAATGTCGCCGTAATGATCTCTTCATTGGTCGCTTTTTCTCAAAACTTACTCGATTACCAACAAACACTCGGTTATTTAAAAAAGAACATGTTCAGTACTATATTAACAACTTAGTTCATGAAGGGCCTGAAATTAAAGGAAAGCTAAAACATACCAACAAATTTTTTAATCATTATGGCTACTCCAACATCGATCAACTTACTGAAAAATATAACAAATACTCGACACTCAAGGCACAAGAAAAATTTAATAACGATAAAAAGCCTTCTCTGCTTAAGCTCATTTTGATTTACCCATTAGAATTTATCAGGAACTACTTTATTTACCGCTATTGTTTTTCCGGTTTCAGAGGCTTTATTTTTGCAAATTTATCCGCATATTATGCGTTATCGAAAGAAGTAAAGTTGTATGAATTAAGCAAAACATCCAAGTAGGTAATTATGTCTAACCCATTATTGAATCTAACATCACTTCCACCTTTCAAGAAAATAGAACCATCACACATGGTAGAAGCGATTGAAGCTATTATTAAGGATAGCAAAGCAGCCATAAATGAGCTGACCGACACGCTTAAGCCAGACAGCATTACTTGGGATAACTTCGTTAAACCACTTGAAGATATTAATGATCGTCTGGATAGAGCGTGGAGCCCAATCAGCCATTTAAATTCAGTCGCCAACTCCGATGAGATTCGTGAAGCTTACAACGCCTGTTTGCCTTTGCTTTCTGATTACGGCACAGAAATGGGACAGCATCTAGGATTATACAACGCGGTCAAAGCACTGAATGGAAAAGCTGAAGCATTGAATCTCGACAGTGTTCAAAAGAAAATTCTTCAGGATGACCTTAGAGATTTTAAACTCTCAGGAGTGTCTTTGAGTGATGACAAGAAAAAACGATACGGCGAGATTCAAAAGCGGTTATCAGAGTTAACGTCTAAATTTGAACAGAATTTACTTGATGCGACCATGGCTTGGCATAAAGACTTTGACTCTGAAGATGCCCTTGATGGCTTGCCAGAATCTGCTATCGCAGCGGCCAAACAAACTGCTGAAAACGCAGGTGTCGATGGTTATCGTATTACATTAGACTTCCCATCCTATTTACCAGTGATGATGCATGCGAATAACCGCGAGTTGAGAAAGGAAGCCTATACAGCATTCTCGACTAGAGCATCCGACCAAGGGCCGAACGCAGGAAAGTTTGATAATAGCGACTTGATGCCAGAAATTCTAAATCTTAGACATGAATTGGCACAACTTTTAGATTTTGAACACTATGGTGAACTATCACTAGCAACAAAAATGGCCCAATCAACTGACGAAGTTATAAACTTCTTAACCGAGTTAGCGTTAAAGTCCAAACCTCAAGCTGAGCAAGATTTAAAAGAGCTCACTGACTATGCACGCAAACAGCATGGCATTGAGGAACTTCATGCATGGGACCTAGCTTATTACAGCGAGAAACTCAAGAGTGAGCGTTACAGCATCTCACAGGAAGAGTTACGCCCCTGGTTTCCCGAAAACCAAGTAATCAAAGGCATGTTCGAAATTACTGGTACACTCTTCAATATACAATTTCAAGAACGCGAAGATGTCGATACATGGCATGAGGATGTACGTTTCTTTGATATTTATGATCTCAACGAAAAGTACATTGCTAGCTTTTATTTAGATTTATATGCACGCCGTAATAAGCGTGGTGGCGCCTGGATGGCTGACTGTATTGGTCGCCGAGGAACGGCTGATGGTATACAAAAACCTGTCGCTTTCTTGACCTGTAACTTTAACGGGCCTGTAGGTGATACCCCAGCACTCTTCACTCATGATGAAGTCACTACCCTGTTTCATGAGTTTGGTCACGGCTTACACCATATGTTAACTCAAATTGATCATGCTTCAGTGGCTGGTATTTCCGGTGTACCTTGGGATGCCGTGGAGCTACCCAGCCAATTCTTAGAAAACTTTTGTTGGGAAAAAGAAGGCTTAGCTAAGATAGCTCGTCACTATGAAACCGGCGAGACTCTCCCTGCTGAAAAACTCGATCGTTTGCTTGCTGCTAAGAACTTCCAATCAGCAATGCAAATGGTTCGACAACTAGAATTTTCGCTCTTTGATTTCAAAATCCATAGCGAGTTTGATCCTGCCAACCCTGATCGCATCCAAGAACAATTAGATCAGGTTCGCCAACAAGTGTCGGTTATCAAGCCACCAAGCTTTAACCGTTTTCAGCATAGTTTCGGACATATCTTTGCTGGAGGTTATGCTGCCGGTTACTACAGCTACAAATGGGCCGAAGTGTTGTCCGCTGACGCATTCTCACGATTCGAAGAAGAGGGTATATTCAACCCGAAGACTGGCCATGATTTTCTAACCAACATATTACATAAAGGCGGCTCCCAAGAGCCTGCTGAACTGTTTAAAGCATTCCGAGGCCGCGAACCTTCGCCTGATGCACTACTGCGCCATTCTGGTATAGGCCAGTAGTTGAGCAGCAAAACCTTACTCTCGATTGATAATGGCACGCAAAGTCTACGTGCCATTATCTTTGATGTTCATGGCAATATTCTGGCCAAAAGCCAAATCCCTTTTAATGACTACCAATCTCCCCATCCAGGTTGGTATGAACTTAAGCCTGATATCTTCTGGGATACACTTTGTTTAACCTGCCAAAGGCTGAAGTCTACTGCTAAAGAACACTTCGACAATATTCAAGCTATTAGCGTCACCACATTACGCAACACAGTTGTCAACCTAGATGCAGAAGGGCGCCCTCTTCGTCCCGCCATTATATGGACTGATCAACGTCAATTTGAACACTCTCAGCCACTAACTGGTTATTGGAAATACCTTTTTAAGCTGACCGGACTGAACGCCACTTTAGACAACTTCCAATCCAGCTGTCAGGCCGCTTGGATTGCTCATCACCAACCTGAAGTTTGGAAAAACACTCATAAGTATTTGCTTTTGTCTGGTTACCTAAACTATCAACTTACTGGAAATTATAGAGACTCCATAGCATCCCAAGTCAGCTACATCCCCTTTGATTATAAACATCATCGCTGGGCCAAACCCTCTGACTGGAAGTGGCAAATCGCACCAATAAGCCCCAACCAACTTCCTGAACTGGTCAAGCCCGGCGACATCATTGGTCAGATCCAATCCGATGCCGCTCAAAGCACCGGACTGCCAGAAGGGTTACCGGTCATAGCAGCTGGCGCTGACAAAGCATCTGAAGTATTAGGCTCCGGTTGCTTGCAGCCAAACCAAGCCTGTTTAAGCTATGGCACTACAGCCACCATTAACGTTACCAGTGACAAGTACATAGAGCCAATACGCTTTATACCACCCTACCCTTCGTCAATCGCTGACTCCTATACCTTAGAATTTCAAATCCACCGCGGATACTGGATGGTCAGCTGGTTTAAAGAAGAATTCGCACATGCTGAAAAGCTATTGTCACAAGAACGCGGTGTTGCTACCGAACAAATATTAGAAGAGTCAGTTGCCGACATTCCCCCTGGCTCAGATGGCCTCATGTTACAGCCTTACTGGTCTCCAGGTGTTAAAGTTCCAGGGCCAGAAGCACGCGGTGCTATTATTGGGTTTAAAGACTCCCACACAAAAGCCCATGTTTACCATGCAATCTTGGAAGGTATTGCTTACGGCTTACGGGAAGGGTTAGAAAGCATAGAACGCAAAACGCACCAGAAGATTGAACAGCTATTCGTTTCAGGCGGCGGCTCACAAAGCGCAACCAGTATGCAACTAACAGCCGATATTTTTAACCTGCCAGCGATAAGACCGCACACCTATGAAACCTCTGCACTAGGTGCAGCCATCAACGCTGCTGTCGGTATTGGTATTTACGATAGCTACGCAGATGCTTCTAGCGCAATGTGCAGACAAGGAAAGACATTCGAGCCGATCCCTGAAAACGTTAAGATCTATCAAGAACTCTATCAAAAAACTTACAAGCGTCTCTATAAACAGCTAAAACCACTTTATAAGAATCTGCACGATTTCAATTAACTATTTTATGCCTTTTCTACTCTAAGGCTTTCCAAGTAGTCTTGCAGGCATTCCCCGGCATCGTAAAAGGCAGCATCGCTCATATAACATTTACATTGCCCAATAATGCCTTCCATGGTTGCGATTAAGAATCGTGCTACATTTTCTGGTTTTAATGAAGACTTTACCTGTTCAAGTCGTTGTCCGCGCTCTAGCACTTCCGCTAGGGCATGGTGCCATTCATCCCAGATTGCGACAATTCGCGTTCTGAAGGACTCATCAAGTGGCGACATTTCTTGGGTTAGGTTGTTGAGTGGACACCCCGTATGTAGTTCACAGGCCGTCATTTCGTCGCGGGCTTCTTTCAGCAGTTCGATTAAGCCATCAATTGAGTGATCGATATTTTGTAATGGCGTAATCCAACGCTCATAAATCCATGGTCTCAATACCTCCTCAATAACTGCATGTCCTAACTCTTTCTTGCTCCCAAAGTGATGATAAAACGCGCCTTTAGTCAATGCGGTTTTCTTTAAAACACCATCCACACGGAGACCTTGGTAGCCTTTAAGAAGGATCTCCTCAAAGGCTACATCAAGAATCTTTTGTCTGGTTGCGTCAGCGTTTCTGACGGCTGTTTTTTCAACAGTAGCGTTCATTAACGAGCTCTTTTTAAACTGCTCTTGTTAAAATCATTCTCATCAAGACCAGTGTTAAATTCGTAGTCACTCCATTTTACCACAGTGCTTTTCCCTGTTTGATGGTTTGTCATGACCTGCTTATGACCGCGCCAGAATTTATCGAGATATTGTTTAAACTCTGACACATCCATTGTTTTCAATGCATCATCTTTTTCATCAAAAAATTCAATGCGGTGAACACGGAAATGAGCTTGGTCAACCCAAGTAATAGTTTTGCTATAACCTGAATTGTCATAGGTTGGATATGACTCCACAACGTAGACCTTTTCGCCTTCGATCTCATCTTCGCGCAGAAACTTATAATCATACTTTTCCACTTCAAACGACGATAGGTCTTCATAAGCAAA
>Ga0208833_1000167_pt1 | contig 18679 bp, 20 predicted proteins | sample DeeseametaMP1788_FD_184181 | JGI IMG/M metagenome (GOLD analysis project Ga0208833, IMG submission 184181) | Marine microbial communities from the Deep Pacific Ocean - MP1788 (SPAdes) | ecosystem: Environmental > Aquatic > Marine > Oceanic | place: North Pacific Ocean | collected 2011-05-03 | reverse complement strand
ACGTAGATTTCACGACTGTATTTACTGTAAACCTTGGCGTTCTGATCTGATGTTTTCGCCATCGACTCTTTACGGTTTTGAAAGGCACGACCCATCTTTATTCTCTCATGGTTATAGTTTAAAAATTTGAGCTATTGTATTACGAAATGCTCAGAAAGTGGGCATTTATTAATCCACAGCTATAAAAAAAGCCGCCTGAAATGATTCAGGCAGCTTCTTTAATTGAAAGATTCAATAATCTTATTGAGCAACAACCACTCTAGCCGGGCGAATCACGCGGCCATTGAGCGAGTAGCCTTTCTGGAACACGTCAATAATCGTATTCTTCTCATGATCAGGGCTAGGCACCATAGTCATGGCTTCGTGTAACTGCGGATCAAACACTTCTTCTAGCGGATTATGCTGCTCGACGCCAAACTTTTTCAGTGTCGACAGAGTCATTTTCAAGGTCAATTCCATACCTTCCTTCATCGCTTTTGACTCTTCATGCTCAGCTTTAGCCTGTAATCCTTGCTCAATACTATCCACTACCGCCAGCAATTCTTCAGCGAACTTCTCAATAGCGTATTTACGCGCATTAGTCACTTCATTCTCAGAGCGACGACGAATATTTTCAGCTTCAGCTTTGGTGCGAAGTGCGACATCCATGTTTTCAGCGGCTTTCGCTTCCGCCTCTTCTAGAGCTTTTTCAAGCTCAACAATTTTACGCTCTTCATCGCTTAAATCAGCCAAGTTATCGTCTTCAGCAGACTCCACAGCTTCTTCTAGAGCTTCATCCACTACTTTTTGGACTTGCTCTTCAGCAGCTTTTTTATCCGCTTCTGTAAGTTCTTCTTGGCTTTCAAATTCTTGATTTTGCTTGTCTTTCTCAGACATACTGTTCTCCAAACCTGTCTCTCAAAACTGTTTAACGCTAGCCAGTATTCGCACTGATTACTGACTCAATGTTTCTGTGTCCTTCAATATGAGGTTTCGTCGTCATTATTCAAGGCTGCAGATATCAATTTTGCGGTAATATCCACCATCGGAATAACGCGGTTATAATCCATGCGTGTTGGCCCTACCACCGCCAATACACCAACGGCCTCGCCATCAATACTATAAGGCGCGCCGACGACACTGCATTGTGATAACACATCATAGCCAGACTCTTCACCAATAAAGAGCTGTACGCCGTCTGCACTTAAACATTTATCCAGCAAAGTTAACATCTGTGTTTTTTCGGCAAACGCATTAAAAACCGACTGTAAGTCCGAAATATCACCGGAGTTCACCCAGTTTAGCAGTTGTGATTTACCAGTCACTTGGACCTCATCATCCTCACCACCAGTAAATCCTTTTTCCGCCACTTCCATCATCGACGCCATCATTTGATCCATCTTGGCTCGATCGTCTTTCAGTTCGTTCAATAATTCACGCCGCACCGTGTCTAGCTCTTTTCCAGCAAAGTGGTGATTAACGTAATTAGACGCTTGCTGAAGTTCGTCACGAGACACAGGGTTATCCAACTGAATCACACGATTTTGAACTTCGCCATCGCTCAATACCAGCACCACCAACACTTTATTCTGCGACAAAGACACGAATTCAACCTGCTTCACCCTCGTCACATCGCGGCGGGGTACTCGAATCAGTCCTGCCATCTGCGTCACCTGGGACAGCATATTAGATACACTCGATAGCATCTCTCCAGTTTCGGAAACTTTACCTAAATGCTTCTGTAACTGCTTTAAATAAATATCTTCGACATCAGACACCGTCAATAACTGATCCACAAATAATCGAACGCCTTGTGACGTCGGGATTCGCCCAGCTGACGTGTACGGTGCGGTTAGTAAGCCCATACTTTCAAGATCTTGCATAACGTTACGCACGGTCGCTGTACTGACGCTTAGCTGCGAATTTTCGAGCAGAGTTTTTGACCCCACAGGCTGACCACTGGAAATGTAAGTTTCCACTAAGGTTTTCATCAATATCTGTGCGCGCTGGTCAAATTTACTCATGTAGGGGTCTTGATGTCCTATTAGTTGATAATATAACTTTCGGTTCTGTAGGGTAAAACCCTTGCCTATTGGCTGTATATATTCTTAAATGTGGGTCAATAATGCAATTACAAGGAACAAAGGGCAAACGTGGCTCCTGCTTTAAGTTTTAAAACCATTGGCATCATGGGGAAACCGAAACACAAAGAAGTCGGCGAAACCATCATGACGTTGTACCAACATTTACTCGACAATAACTATCACGTTTTAGTCGAGGACTCTGTTGCAGCCGGAATCGACGTTGCTCAAGCCGACCAAGCCAAGTGGCAAACTATCGGCGAACAAGCCAATTTAGTGATCGTCGTTGGTGGCGATGGCTCCATGCTTTACTCCGCGCGCTTGATGGCCAGTTATAATATTCCTCTGTTGGGCGTGAATCGTGGCTACCTTGGTTTTTTAACGGACATTCAGCCACAACAGGTGACTGAAAAAGTTAGCGAAGTCTTAGCAGGAGAATATACGCAAGAACGCCGCTTCTTATTGGATGCCACTATCGAGAAAGACAGCAATGGCAACCCGGACAAAGAGCGCTATAGCGATGCACTGAATGATATTGTGCTTTATCCGGGTGAAATTTCGCGCATGATAGAGTTTGAGGTCTATATTAACGACTCGTTCGTTTATAGCCTGCGTGGTGACGGGTTAATTATTTCCACGCCAACAGGCTCCACGGCTTACTCTTTATCCGCTGGTGGCCCGATTATGTCGCCGTCAATAAACGCCATCTCGCTAGTCCCCATGTTCCCGCATACGCTGTCCAGCCGCCCGATTTCCATTGACGCAGACAGTAAAGTTGATATCGTATTCAGCCAAGCGAACGAGAACGAAGCACGGCTCAGCTGCGATGGCCAAGTACGCTTTCCAGTCGCACCGGGTGAAAAGATTTGCATCCGTAAGCGTAAAGAAGACTTATGGCTACTGCACCCGAAAGATTATGACTATTTCCGCCTGCTTCGAACTAAGCTCGGCTGGGGATCAAAATTATAACTGATTAAGAAATAAGCACTTTTATAATGCGAAAACTTTTAGCTCTGATTCTACTATCGGTAACATTATTACCGATAGCTAACATTTTATACTCTATCGCCAATTTGCATCAGAGTGTTTTCGACGCTGCGTCAGGTGTTAGCTTTCAAGAGTTAGGAACCATTCAACTGATTATGGTTGCATTACTCATCGTCGCTTACCTGATCTTATTGTTAAAATCTGAAGGCGTCCCAAATGATAAGAAAATGCTATGGGCTATAGCGCTTATTGTTTTTAATGTTTTAGCCATGGTCGTATTCTGGTTCCATTACATTTGGAAACAACCAGAATACCGCTCCGCTCCGTTTCAGACCCAATAAACGATATTACTTATGCTCTCAAGTATTCATATCAAAGATTTTGCCATCATCGATCAACTTGATTTGGACTTACAGTCAGGCATGACCGTGGTCACTGGTGAAACCGGCGCTGGTAAATCCATTATGGTGGATGCACTATCCTTTGCGCTCGGAGCACGAGCGGACAGTGCCGTGGTACGAAACGGTGCTAAGCGTGCTGAAATTAGCGCTGTGTTTGATATTAAGAAGCTTAAACCTGTTCAAGCATGGCTTGATGAGCAAATGTTGGACGATGAAGATGACTGCATTCTTCGCCGCGTGATTAACCACGACGGTCGCTCACGTGCTTTTATTAACGGACAACCGGTTAATTTGACGCAGTTAAGCGAACTTGGCGACTTTTTAGTGGATATTCACGGACAACATGAACATCAATCACTATTTAAGCCACAGACTCATTTACAGCTTCTCGACCGTTTCGCTGACTTAACTGCCGAAACCCAAGAGCTACGCACTCTTTCTAAACAGATCAGTAGTATTTCAACGAAGTTAACTTCTTTTAAAGAGTCGTTGAAAGACAAAAACGATCGTCGTGATTTACTGACCTTTCAGCTCGAAGAGCTTGAGAAAACACCGATTGATCGCGCTCGTGACATCGAGAACGACCATAAGCGTGCCGCTAACGCCAGCAAGTTGCTCGAACAAGGCCAACAGAGCTTGATGGCGCTCAACGAGGACGATGAAAATATCGTCAGCCAACTCGGGCGAATCATTCATATCATCAGCGATATGCAGCAGATGGATGAGGGCGTCACCAATACCCATGATTTATTACAGTCGGCGCTGGTCGAAATTGAAGAAGCCAGCCACGAACTTCGTGACTACATTGAACACCTCGATATCGACCCTGCAGAGTTCCAACAGCTTGATCAAGAACTAACGCTGCTGCACGACCTCGCTCGTAAGCACCAAGTCACCATGGTTGACTTGCCTGAAACAAAACAATCCATCGAGCAAGAGCTCGAACAGCTGTCCGGCGACGAGCAGACCTTTGATGATCTCGAAAAAGAGCTGGCCAGCCAGCAGAAGAACTATCAACAACTTGCTACTAAAATCTCTAAACAGCGCGCTAAGTCATCTAAAGAACTTGAAAAGCAAGTGGTTAAGCTGATGAAAGACTTAGGTCTTGGAAACGGCGTATTCGAAGTTGCTTTAAATCCAACTGAAAAAGAATCCTATAAATCCAACGGCTTAGAATCCGCTGAGTTTATGGTCAGCACTAACCCCGGCCAACAACCACAGCCGCTACGCAAAGTGGCTTCAGGCGGTGAATTGTCCCGGATCAGCTTGGCGCTGCAAGTCATCAACGCACAGACCATTCAGCTACCAACCCTGATTTTCGACGAAGTCGACGTTGGTATTGGCGGCGGTACCGCAGAAATCGTTGGCATGCTTTTGGCAGACTTAGGCAAGAAAGCGCAAATCCTCTGCGTCACACACCAAGCGCAAGTTGCAGCCCAAGGGCATCAACACCTGATGGTCGCCAAGTCACAAGACAATAAAAGCACCCAGACCGAGTTGCAAGAGCTCGATACAGACCAACGCGTCGAAGAACTCGCTCGCATGATTGGTGGCGTTGAAATTACTGAAACCATCAGAAATCACGCCAGAGAGTTGCTGTGCTTATAAGGACTGTTACCACTATTTCTCTTATTGCTCTACTTTGTGGGTGCATTACTTTTAATAATGATAGTGACGATGTTTCTGATATTTACCATGAAGCATTGGACATAGTTTTTGACTGTCCTACCCCTTACGCGCTTGGCACAGTACAGTTTTGGTATACCGAAGATTTTAAGCGTTCAAATTTAGAAAGCTACTTATCAATCAATAAAAATCAGTACTGTTATATACAGGCTTTGGGAGAGTCATTTTATTTTCAAGTATTAAAACATTACCAATCAGGATTAAACTCCCCTGAAAAAATCGCAAAGAAACTTAATAGAAGGGTTATAACAACAAATAACAAAGACTGCTCTGATTTACAGTCACAATACTTCAGTTTTTATGATGCAATGCAATCTTCTGTGCAGGATCAAAAACAGAAAAGCAAAGTTCTTGATAACCAAATTACAGTCCTGATACATCCTCCTTTTTTTAAATTTTCTATTGGAGACGCCTACCTAAATTCGAAATTTGATATTATGACTCCTAATATTAACGATCCTTTAGTAAGCTGGGCGTTTGATACCATAAAGATCAATAAAAAATGCACTATCGATGAAGCTCATACAGTTACGACTACTTTTTCTAACAAAAAAACTACTTTCTTACTCCAAGGATTACTATGAACACTATTATTATCAACAAAGAACCCGTTGAGCTATTCAAAATCCTTAAGTTTGAAGGCATCGTCGGTAGCGGTGGCGAGGCCAAGATGGTCATTAGCGAAGGCATGGTCAAGGTTAATGGCGACATCGAAACTCAAAAACGTAAAAAGATCGTATCGGGAGATACCATTGAGTTTATGGATGAGCAGTTTAAGGTGACTTTAGGTTAATCCACCTAAATTTTGACTGCGCGGCTTATCGCCGCGCTACAATCAGTCAAATTAATGGTTATTTGTCGTGTATTACTGAAAACTCAGGTCTTAGCTTCATAATCTGAAAGCTCAAACTTTCGACATGCTCATCAAAGCGACTGAATAAGTCTTTCAGCTCGTCCTTGCCGATTTCTTTAGCCGCCATTTCTTCAAAACCCGGTTTTGGCGCCTCGAAACCTGCAAAGTTTTTGCTTGGCATTGCCAACGTCAAATAGACCCCATCCATATTGCGCTCATAAGACCAACCCCAAGCACGTTTCCAACCCATCTTTTTAGCCAAGTCAGAGATTTCTTTGACCACTGGCCCAATATCCGAGTTTGGCTTGAGTTTGTGATGAGTCAGTCGTAATAAGTTCGCTTTAGTGCCTTCCGGCCAGTTATTATTTTCGTGATCAACCCAAGAATAAAAATGACGTGATTTTTTGACATATTTTCCGGGGCCGTTTGCCCAGTCACTGCCAAGCTCTTCTTGGACTTTCAACTCATTGTATTTCTGATGATCACTCCATTTAAAGCAGCAATGGCGCACATAATAATCTCGCCCAATGAAACCCGTGTGTGGCGTATAAGCTGCCCAATTTCGCGGATCACCTTTTTCTTTTCTGAACTTGGCATGCGCAGCTAGTGTTGCTTCAAAATTCTTTTGATCGGCTGGATCAATTTTAAAGTGCCACATTTCGGCCATAGCCGGCGGCTTTTCATCAGCGGCTGTCGCCGTTTGGGTCGTTAATAAGACAAAAGGTATGACTGCCAGTAAAAGGCATAGAGTATAGAAACGCTTGTTCATAGCTAACTCCTTTTCGTTAACTGAGTAATAAACTAAAACAAACGCAAGCTGTAGACAGAGATCAAAAAAATCCCCAAGGCCAAAAAGTATACGCCCAACTGTACAAAAATCAATCAGTCAGATTTCTTTACAACTTATTGAGTTATAAGGTATTTGATAAAAAATAACTAAAAGCAATTAAACAAGACGAGCAATATCCCGCTCCACGCCAGAATGACATAGTTCGAGGAAATTAGGATTTTGGTGTGAGTGCGCCGCTAGAGAAATACCTTTGGTACCAAGAGTTCGGCCTAAAAGCTGGATTTTCTTTTGAGGTCGAGGCAAAAACCGAAGCAAGGCTAGGAGTTTGCACCAAGTAAATGACTAGCCTTGAAGAGTTTTTTAACGAAGAGTTCGAAAGAAAAGATGCTTTTTAAATTAGTTCTTCTTTTTAACGTAAAGCACTAAACTATGATCCACAATCTCAAAACCATGCTCTTCGGCGATAACGTGCTGAAGACGTTCGATTTCGTCGTTCATGAACTCGATCACTGTACCGTCATCAACGTCGACCATGTGGTCGTGGTGCTCGCCATCATCCAGCTCAAAGACTGAGTGACCGCCTTCAAAATTATGGCGTGTAATGAGTCCTGCGGTTTCGAATTGGGTCAAAACGCGGTAAACCGTCGCTAAACCTACATCATCACCTGAGTCTAATAACATTTTATAGACATCTTCTGCACTCAAGTGGCGTTCGTCGGAACTTTCCAGTATTTGCAAAATCTTAACTCTGGGTAGAGTTACTTTAAGACCTGCTTTTTTTAACTGTTGGCTTTCCAAAAATACATCCTCCGATAGATTTGCGCGACAAAATGATTATACTAGGGCGCAGATTGTATATAAAGTGATTTGGAAAGTTAAATAAGAACCTCTAAAATCACTAATAACTCAAGAAATTAGGTAACGCATGAAAAAACTGTTTTGTTTATTACTATTAGCCACACTCGCTACCGCATGTGTCTATACACCGTCGATCCAGCAGGGCAACATTCTACAACAAAAAGAAGTGAATAAAATTGAGCCTGGAATGACTAAGTCACAAATTGCCTTCATTTTAGGCAAGCCAGCATTAAACACCAATTTGGACGATAATACTTGGTATTATTTATACTATTTAAATCCATCAAGTGGCGAATCACGCTCTAAACGTCTTATATTGCATTTTGTTGGCGATAAATTAGAGCGTATGGAAGGTACGATTAAGCCTGAAAAAGAATAACTTTCGCGCTAAATAGCACAAATCCCGGATCAAAAAGGCTCAACTATCGTGGTTGAGCCTTTTTTATGCCTCATTATATACTTGCTGTAAACGTTGTTTAAGGTTACTGCTTCGAAACGACGTTTTGGTATTCTTGTTTTAGTTGCTCCACCTGCTGCTCACTCGGCTGCTTAAACTGTCCCTTCGACAACATCACAACGGTTTGCTTTAGCTGTTTTACGTAGCGTCGACAGTTGACACAAATCATGAGATGCATCTTCATCTCAACTTTACGCCAAAAGCCCAGCTCTTTGTCCAGATAATCCGTCCCTTGGGCTATCGTGTGCTTACAACTTAACATTCTCCAGTCCTCTGAAATCTCGCGACCACCTGCTGCATCTTATCGCGCGCACGGTGTAATAATACTCGGGCATTAGATGCAGTAATCTCTAGGATGTTACAAATTGTGTCCATATCCAATCCGCCAACATCCCTTAAATTAATGATTTGCTGTTGATTATCGGGGAGTTTGACCATGTGTTTCTTGACACAATCCTGAAGTTCATCCGCTGCCAACAAGTCGTCAGGGGAAGAAATATCCCACTCAGGGTTACCGCCAGCCCAATGCCCTTTTTCCGTAAACCGCGTATCCGTCGCCCAGTTTTCATCGACTGCCTCTAGCGAGACTGAGCGCGATTCTTTGCGCAAACGCGTTTTCGCTTCGTTAGCAGTGATACGAATAAGCCAAGATTTCAGTGCCGAACGGCCTTCAAACTTATGAATTGCATTAATCGCTGAAACCCACGCTTCCTGCACCACTTCATCAGCAATGGCAGGTCCTGCAATCGAATAAGCCACAGCAAACATCGACGAGTGATACTCTTTAACAACCTGCTCAAACAGCGCAACGTCATTGTTTTTTAATCGCTCAACCAACTCATCTTCCGATGGTAATGATTCTTTGGCCACAATCTTCCCCAGCAGTAATATAAGCTTACCTTTGACTTCCCTGCTAACTCTCCATTACTCTGATATTCAGTAAGCGCTTCTAATTAATAGTGTTAATGACTATTTTAGCGTTAATATAACAGAAAAATCTGTATAGAAATGTAAATGAGGTGAGCGTTCATGGAATCGGGGTTTATGGCCTTTGCTAAAACAGTGCTTAACTGGATTGGGCTTTTCTTTGTATTGGGTCTAAGCATTTTGATTGTGATCATCGCAGTCGTCTATATCATTGATAAAACACAAAAAAAGCAGGCTATTCGCCGAAACTTCCCAGTTATTGGTCATTTCCGTTATTGGTTTGAACACTTGGGTGAATTCTTTCGCCAATATTTCTTTGCCATGGATCGTGAAGAGATGCCATTCAATCGTGCCGAGCGAAACTGGGCTTACCGCGCTGCTAAAGATGTCAGCCGAACCTTGGCTTTCGGCTCAACCCGTAACCTCACCTCCACTGGCACTGTGATGTTTTTAAATGACCAGTTTCCTACTCTGGAAAAGAACGCAGTGGAATCTCAGCCAGTATTAATCGGCCCATACTGCCGAACTCCTTACTTAGCCAAAAGCTTCTTCAATATTTCAGGTATGAGTTATGGCTCCTTATCCAAAGTGGCCGTGCAGGCGTTGGCCAAGGGTGCGGCTAAAGCGGGCTGCTGGATCAACACTGGCGAGGGCGGACTGTCCCCACACCATCTATCTGGCGGTGGTGATGTGGTCTTCCAGATTGGTACGGCTAAATATGGCGTGCGTAATGGTGATGGAGGCTTAGACGATGACCGGCTCAAAGAAGTCAGCTCTCACCCACAGGTTAAAATGATTGAGCTTAAATTAGCGCAAGGAGCTAAGCCAGGTAAAGGTGGTATTTTGCCGGGACGTAAAGTCACCGAAGAAATCGCCCAGATCCGCCATATTCCAGCGGGTGAAGACTCAATAAGCCCGAATGGCCACCCCGAGATTGATAACGTCAGCGATTTACTGGATATGATCAATCATATCCGCGACATTAGCGGCAAACCTGTTGGCTTTAAAACCGTGATTGGCACCGATGCTTTTTTGTTTGATTTGTGCGAGGAAATCCACCGCCGTGGGCCTGAGTCAGCACCGGACTTTATCACCATTGATAGTGCTGATGGGGGGTCTGGCGCAGCACCACAACCCTTGTTTGATTATGTTGGTCTCACCATTAAAGAAAGCTTACCTATAGTGCTGAACGTTTTGCAGAAACAGGGGCTTCGTGATCGAATCAAAGTTATTTGCTCTGGCAAGATGATTAACCCCTCAGGGGTTGCTTGGGCGCTGGCGATGGGCGCTGACTTTGCTTTGTCTGCCCGTGGCTTTATGTTCGCACTAGGTTGTATTCAAGCATTACAATGCAATAAGAACACCTGCCCTACCGGCGTCACCACCCATGATCCCGATTTGCAAAAAGGATTAGTGGTGCCAGACAAGGCGGAACGTGTGTACCATTACCATAAGAATCTCGTCAAAGCCGTGGGTATGATCGCACATTCTTGCGGCGTCGCCGAACCGCGGGGTCTGAAAAGACATCACGTAAGAGTTGTAACAGAAACAGGGTTATCGACTCCTTTAAATAAGATACACCCTTATCAAGAAAATAGTATTCCAACGAGAAAGCTCTGATGAACTCCTCATAAGAGCAAGCGGAATACCACTACAGCAGGAGTTTTTATGAATACCATCGTCACCAAATACCATCAATTTCAGGGTGCGGTTTGCCAATACCTTAAACATTTAGATGGTATTCCACCTTTACTATTCCGCATACTATTGTTCTTTCCGTTGTATGAAGCCGGCTCACGAAAGTTTGCTAATTTCTCAAGCACCTCAGACTGGTTCGCCAATTTAGGCATGCCGATGCCGGACGTTATGACCTTTCTGGCAGCAAGCGCCGAAATGATCGGCGGTATTTTTATTCTGATCGGATTTGCCACTCGATGGGCAGCCATTCCTTTGATGATTACCATGCTGGTAGCCGCTTTTGCGGTCCACTGGGATAACGGTTGGTATGCTATTGCCCAGTCATCAGATCCTGAAGTGGGTAATCGCTTAGACATGGCTCGTAGCATATTAAAAGAGTACGGCAATTATAACTGGTTAACCGCTAAAGGCAGTTACGCCATTTTGCAGAATGGTATTGAATTCGCAGCGACCTACTTTATCATGCTGGCGTCCTTGTTTTTCACTGGCGGTGGTCGTTATTTCTCGGTTGATTACTGGCTGGGGAAAGCATTTCCTAAAGGCGAATAAACAAAACCGCGTTTAAAACATAGAATAAGCCAGTGAAAACTGGCTTTTTTTTGAATAAGTCCCGTATAACGGTGCTAATCCGACCACAATTACCGTACAATGAGCGTATCATTAGTGCCCATAAACGTTTCAAAAGTAGCTTTTTAGCTAAATCAAAAAATCATGAGTGAATTTTTCAAGAAATCATTAGATATCCATAAATACTTGCGCGGAAAGTGGGGAATTAAAAGTAAAGTTCCTTTGCAAAATCGAGACGACCTTTCTGTCGCTTACACCCCTGGCGTTGCTGCGGTTTCGAACCATATCGCTAAAGACAAAAATTCCAGTTACCTCTACACCATGAAAGGTAACTCTGTCGCTATCGTTTCCGATGGCTCTGCGGTGTTAGGTCTTGGTGATATTGGCCCAGAGGCGGCACTTCCTGTGATGGAAGGTAAAGCCATCTTATTCAAAGAATTCGCTGATATCGATGGCGTGCCTTTGGTGATCGATGCCGAGTCTGTTGAAGAAATCGTTACCACGGTTAAAACCATCGCTCCAACCTTCGGTGGCATTAACCTTGAAGACATCGCGGCACCTAAGTGCTTTGAAATTGAAGAAGCGTTACAAGACATCGGCATCCCTGTTTTCCACGATGACCAACACGGCACAGCCATCGTATTGCTGGCGGCTTTGATTAACGCCTGTAAAGTGACAGGTAAAAATATCGAAGAACTTAAAGTTGTGATCAATGGTGCTGGCGCTGCTGGTACGGCGATTGCAAAATTATTGCGTTGCGTGGGTCACGATGAAGCTGCCTGTATCCCGGTAGAAGATGTCTTGGTCTGTGATTCAAAAGGCATTATTTCTCCTGACCGTGATAACTTGAATCATGAGAAGAAGAAAATTTTAGCTTATACCAACCGCCACAATCGCAATGGCGACCTACGTGATGCATTACGCGACGCTGACGTGTTTATTGGCGTATCGAAGGGCAATTTGCTGAATGGCGACGATATCAAGCTGATGAATGACGAACCGATTATCCTTGCCATGGCCAATCCAATTCCTGAGATTATGCCTGACGAAGCAAAAGCTGCTGGTGCGTCAGTGGTTGGTACCGGTCGAAGCGACTTCCCCAATCAGGTGAACAACGTTTTGGCCTTTCCGGGAATTTTCCGTGGTGCATTAGAAGCCCGCGCGACTCGCATTACCGAAGCGATGAAAATTGCAGCGGCTCATGCCTTAGCAAATGCGGTGAACCACATATCTGCCGATCACGTACTGCCGGATCCATTGAACCGTAACGTTGCGCAAAAAGTTGCGGAAGCGGTTCGTGAACAAGCCATTAAGGATAACGTTCAACGTCCACTTTAAGGATTGTCGTTATTGAGAGCAGGCCAGCACCTTGTTGATGGCCTGCTCGATCAACTCTGGTTGCGTCATCATTAATAAATGTTCTCTTGTATCCACAGGCCAGTAAGCCCCGCATGGGCTGTTCTGCGCTAAAGAGAAATACCACTCGATACCCTCTTGTCTCCACTGAGCAATCGAAGCCTTCACTTTTTCATCCTCAAGTTGTTCTAAATAAGCCGCTTCAAAATCCGTATCTAAAATAACTAGTGGCAATGAATCCGTTAAACCTTGTGCCTTTGCCGCTTCCAAATCCTCCTTGTAAACGCTGGCCTCCAAAAACTTGTGGATCTGGTAATCACGCGTCTGACGAATCATCTCAATCGCGCCATAATAATCCCAATCCATATGCGACTGGTACTTAAAGGGAATGATGCTTTCTAAATGTTCACGCTCCGCGTTGATTTTCTGCTGGACTCGTTCATCGTATTTGCCCGAGCGAATATACTCTTCAAGACCTTGCCAACCTTTTTTATAGCCTTCCGTTTCCCCAGTGTAATGCTGTAACGAGTGCTGCGTTAACACATCAGGATCGATCAGTATGACTCCGCGAGTACGCGCCACAAGTACATCGTCATCCAACAGCAGGTTTAGTGATAAGTTTGAACTCGCAAAAGCCACAAACAGCAACTCTCGATCTAACTCGACTACCTCATCATTCGACAGTAAACCTTTCAGATCGTCAGCAAACTGCCGGTATGAGGGTTGTTCAATCGGTTGTGACCAGCCTTGGCCTGCGCGATCAATGGCTAAGGTTTGGTAATGTTGCGACAAGATGTTTTGTGCCACTATCCACCAGGCACTATCGCTATGCCAGTTATCCGTCGGGCCCGAAAGCAATATCAGTAATGGTTGCTGTTTATTGGTACCTTGTTGATGGATATGAATGCGGTGATCATTCACCTCCACCAAATGACTCTGCAGCGGAATGGCAGGCAACTCAGCATTAGCCATAACTGCACTCAAAGGGAGCATCAACAGGAATGTTACTAATGTGTATCCCAAGCAACGCTTAATAAATCCAACCATTAATCAACCTATTCACAAAGATTCTTTGTTTACAAAATAGTCACTTTCGCTGAGTTTTAACAGACTTTTTTCATGGAAAAAGCCAATTTGTTGGTATAGGCTGGAAAATAGACAATTTCTGGAGTAAAGAATGAAGAAAGCATTATCGTTAGGATTATTGGCATTATCCACCACCATGGTTTCCACCGAACCTGCTTCTGCACATAGCGGCGCTCATCCAGTTCGCTATGTTGCTGTTGATGGTGTTGATCAAGGCAACTGCTCGTCACCAAGCGAACCTTGCGCCTCTATCAGCTACGCCGTTAATGAATCAAGCAAAGGCGATAAAATTTATGTGGCCTCTGGTAAGTATTTCGCCGAAGCGATGGATATTTTCTATTTACTCAACGATATGGTAGCTGTCAAAGGTGGCTTTTCGCGTGATAACGGTTATAAGAAACAGGCTCCGGAAAAACACATCACCACCATCGTCGGTTTACCTGCTGAATATCGCGATAAGTTAACCAAAAAAGGCTTCCGCTTACTACAAGATACTAAAGGTAATCAAGAATTCCGAGTAAAACCTGAATACCTCGATATGCTTGATCAGTATCAAAAAGTTAACAGCACCAACAAAAAGCAAATCACCTGCGACAACGGTAGTGCTGACGAATTTCCTTGTTATCAAATTGATCTCGTTTCGCAGTTGTCATTGGCTTCACTCAGCACCAGCCCATCCAGCGCCAGTGATATCTGGGGCTATGTCGATCTCAATAACAATCGAGAATATGCTTTATTAGCCGTCATGAATGGCACCACGCTGATCGATGTCACCGATGCAGAAAATCCTTCAGAAGTGGGAACGGTCAGCGGCGTTAACAGTACCTGGCGTGATGTTAAGGTCTATCAATACCTCGACAACACGAGTGGCGAATATAAAGCTTACGCCTATGTCACTACTGAAGGTCAAGGTGGCTTACAAGTAATTGATCTCAGCGATGCGCCGAATAGTATCAGTTTGGTCAATACCATTGATGTGTTCCAAACCGCACATAATGTGTACTTAGGTAATATTGACTACACCAATGGTACTGCGCTTGATGGACATGAACCCTACCTTTACATCGCAGGCTCAAATCTTGGCAACGGCTCTTATCGCGTGTTTGACTTAGTCGATCCTGAAAACCCTGCACTGGTCACTACGCCGAGTTCCACAGGTTATGTTCACGATGCCACCAATATGATTATTGACGACAGTCGTACTAGCCAATGTGCCGCAGGCCACAACCCTTGTGAGCTATTTATCGACTTTAACGAAAATACCGTGGATATTTGGGACACCACCGACAAATCGTCACCATTACGCATCAGCAGCACGCCATACAATGGAGCAAGCTATACTCACTCAGGATGGTACTCCAAGGATAAGAACTATGTGTTCATCCAAGATGAGCTCGATGAACGAAACTTAAACGTTAACACCCGCTTATACGTGATGGATATCAGCGATCTAACCTCGCCGCAAATTGTGGGCCGTTACGAAGGCCAAACTCGTGCGATTGACCACAATGGTTTCACGCTTGGTGACAAATATTACATGTCCAACTACAAGCGAGGCTTAACGGTTCTCGATGTTGCTGACCCGACTCAACCTAAAGAAATCGGCTTTTTCGACACTTACCCTATTCCACAAGCGAATGACCCACAGTTCGATGGTGCTTGGGGAACCTTCCCTTATTTACCCAGCGGAAATATCCTCGTCAGTGACATATCGAATGGCTTATTCGTTCTAAAGGATAACAGTAATATCGGTGACGATGGCCCAGGCTCATCTCAACCCGACACGCCCACGACTCCGCCAGAAGAAGACACGGGCTCAGGTGGCGGCGGAGGTCCGGTTCAGTTACTGACGCTACTCCTTTTAGGTGGTTTATTAGGCCGTCGTCGTATTGCCCGTAAACAACGCTAGCCGTTTCACAGCCCATTACTAACTATGCCCTAAGCTGGATTGCCTCTTAGGGCACTGACAGACTGCTTATGAAAATTATCAATTTATGGCTCATCATTATCAGTTTTGCAATTGCTAGCCTGCTCGCGGGCAGCAAAGCGCTAGACTATCATGGAGAACAGTATACCGACCAAGCGCTAAAGCGTAGCTTGGTGGCTTTTGCCGTGGCGCGTGGCCTGAATGGTTTAATTTCGGTGGCGCAAGAAGCTGAAATAGCAATGCAGCCAGCAGGCGTCGGGTTGACCTTATCGCCCGGTGAAATCCTTGACCCCATTAATGACCTGATCGAACGCTTTTCGGTCGTCATGCTAGTGACAGCCAGCGCCATTGGAGTGCAAAAACTGTTACTCACCATGGGGGCTTGGTCTTTTTTCAATGTGTTTATTATTGCTTTCTGGATTTTTACCGCAGGTTACTTGCTGCTTAAACACCATAAGAAGAAAACGGCCCATCCGTTGGTATTAAAAATTGCCCTGTTCTTAGTCTTGGTCCGTTTTGCAGCGCCGTTGATGGCGCTCGGTTCAGAAGCTCTGTATCAAGGCTTCCTAGCAGATGATTACCAAGTCGCCAGTGCCGGACTTGAGCAAACTGAAAACCAAATTCGTCAAAACACACCTGAAGAAGAGTTATTGCAAGAAGAGCTGGGGACTTTAGAGAAAACGAAGCGCTGGTTTGCCGATGCCGCCGAACAATTTGACGTAAAGAAACAAATCGCTGCTTATCAAGCAGCTGCTGACCAGGCGAGTCAAAGCGTGATAAAACTCATCACCATTTTTATCGTGCAGAACATTCTTTTCCCGCTACTGTTTATTGTCCTCTTTATTAAATTGGGTAAAAGCCTGATAAACAAAAGGCACCCTATATAGGATGCCTTTGCTGCTAAACATAAACTATATCAATTAAAAGTCTACAGTTACCGTCCCATTCGCTGTTACCGTAACGTTTTGTGTGGTGAAGTTAATGACGTCATCTGTTTCTGGATCATCATTAGCAGCTTCACACGTAAACCCTAATGTGTAATCGCCCGCTAAAACAAAGCCTATTTCATAGACATAGTCACCGTCATTATTCACTTCCACAAGACCTGTTGTGACCGGCTCTGGTTCATTAGCGTCAACATCATCCACTTCGGCATCGGCTCCAGCAAAAAGGTACACCGCACTAGAGTCAGTACACCCTTCTGCATTAATAAGATTAGGGTCGATCATACCGTTGATATGACCCACTTCAGCATTATCGACGATTCTCAGTGTAGGACGTAAGTAGTAATCTTCAGCGTCATTTTGCGGCTCATGTACCGACTTACGTAAGTCAAAATCAATGGTGAAATCTGTTAAGCCACCCGCAGCGATCACGAAGGGACGGTTTAGTTTTAATCCTGACTGACTGCCACTCGGCACAAATAACGAATAGCGTGCAGAATCAATATCAATGTAGGAGTCCGTTACACCGCGTTCAGCATTGACCATTAAGCGCATCCACTGATATTCACCAGCGGTCAAATCAGTTTCTGGTAAGAGCTCTAGCGACTCATCGCCCGTCAGTTCTAGTAGGTCAATTGTTTTTGGTGATGCAAAGTCAAAGGTTTGACGGCCATCAGGACCTTGAATCTCAACTCCCGTGAATTGCACCACGACAGCTTCAGCGCCATCTACTGGGGCATCCGTAACCGCCACAGCCAACTTACCTTTATCAGGATCATCAGATTTACACGCTACTAGACCCAGCGCGACACTGGTTACTAAGGCACTGACCTTTAATACATGTTTCATTGTTAGGCTCCTATCTATAATTCTCTACAAACTGTTACAAAGGCTACCATAAGGTCGCTCACTTATAATTTAGACCGCATCAAAACATGAACTGCTTTTACTTTGAGTCTGCAAATATAGAACTTAATCACTTTTCATTCAGATTTAACATGTCTTTACAATTATCACCCCTATCTTTTACTCACAAATGACGGCTACCATAGGAATGGCTCTATAGTTTCCGTATAATCAAACAAAGATTTGAATTACCATAAAGAGAGGAGTCTTTATGCGCCCTAGTGGACGAAGTACCAACCAATTAAGACCCATCACCATTACCCGAAACTACACCAAGCATGCTGAAGGCTCAGTGTTGATTGAGTTTGGCGAAACCAAAGTATTGTGTAACGCCAGTGTCGTAGAAAGCGTCCCACGATTTTTAAAAGGCAAAGGCCAAGGTTGGCTTACGGCTGAATACGGCATGTTGCCACGTTCAACGCACAGCCGTATGGATCGTGAAGCATCGCGTGGTAAGCAAGGCGGTCGAACCCTCGAAATTCAACGTCTCATCGGCCGTTCACTGCGCGCCGCGGTAGATCTAAAGCAACTCGGCGAGCACACCATTTACCTTGACTGTGATGTGTTACAGGCTGACGGTGGTACGCGAACGGCTTCTATTAGCGGTGCTTGCGTCGCGTTGCATGACGCCTTGTTCAGCATGCGTCAGAAAGGCATGATAAAAACAAACCCTTTGAAGCACATGATTGGTTCCGTATCGGTTGGAATTTACGAGGGAACGCCTATCTTAGATTTGGACTACCCAGAAGACTCAAGTGCTGAAACCGACATGAACTTGGTCATGGACGAGCACGGCGGTTTTATTGAAATTCAAGGGACTGCAGAAGGTGAAACCTTTAGTGGTGATGAACTGATGCAAATGCTGGAACTCGGTAAGCAGGGTATCCGCGAAATTTTCGATATCCAAAAACAAGCAATCGCCAGCTAGGTTAGATGTATTACCGCTGGTGTCATCATTATGTCATCAGCGGTAATTATAGTATTCACTATGAATCTTAAGCACAGGAAGTCAGCATGAAGTTGGTCGTAATTCCAGGGCTCAATGGCAATGACCAGCTATGCCAAGACTATTTGGCGTCGTTAAACATTGATGTTCTATTTATTCCGCTCCCTGAAAACTGCGCTCAAGACCACCAGACACTCGCGGCAAATATCGCTCCGCAGTTACCCGATGAA
>Ga0208833_1000162_pt1 | contig 18950 bp, 17 predicted proteins | sample DeeseametaMP1788_FD_184181 | JGI IMG/M metagenome (GOLD analysis project Ga0208833, IMG submission 184181) | Marine microbial communities from the Deep Pacific Ocean - MP1788 (SPAdes) | ecosystem: Environmental > Aquatic > Marine > Oceanic | place: North Pacific Ocean | collected 2011-05-03 | reverse complement strand
AATCACCTAACCTTTAAATTAATGTTAATAAAATCATGTAGTTACTGTCTTGCAACCAAACTATTGTCACAAGAAGGGCGCAAATTTTAAACATTTTTTGATCAAAAAGCAAAGAAAAGGCCCCTTTCGAGGCCTTTTTTTTGGTTATTTGATGCTGTAGTCGAGTTTTACGTAGTAAAAAGCACCGTTAATTCCGAATGGAGTCGACTCCCACGGGTAAATATAGTTACCAAATTCTGGCGAATCACTAATGAAACGGTGAACGGCATTCTCTGGCAATTTGTCCGGGTACTCGTCAGTAATGTTGTTACCGCCGACGGTCAACTTAACACCGTTATCAAAGTCATAACGGACTTCCAAGTCTGCTAGCCATTTGGCACTAGAGCGAACGGTTGGCGATGGATCAATACCTAACGCGCCATTACACACGTCAGGGTTTTGCGTTGGTATGCCTAAGCCCTGACACGTGAAGAAGGATGTTTTCACTTTACCGTAACGGTTCACTTTTAATGACGTCGACCAATTATTGATCGCCCAATCTAAACCCAGCAACAAGCGCTGGCGCGGTTGACCGGTTTCAACGTTATCGACCTGAGCTTGAGAGAAGAGTGTTTCAGGCAATACGCCATTAGGTGCGTTGATTTCTTTAATCTCAGTGCGGTTGTAGTGGGTCAACCAAGTAAAGGTAAAGTCACCCCATGCATCAGTACCCCAGTCATAGGTGAGTACCAAGTCGGCTCCAAAGGTTTCGGTATCAATCGCGTTAGAGAAGAATTGGCCTTTGTTATAGCCGTTGGCGTTGAGAAAATCCAAGGCTGCTTGGTTGACAACTGGATTACCATTGGCATCGGCGTTCTGACCATTTAAGCCGCCACCCAGTACGATACGATCTTCAATATCGATTTGATAAGCATCTAACGACACGCTCAAGCCGTTTCCTGGGCTATAAACCATACCAATGCTAGCGTTTTCAGACGACTCATGCTCCAACTGTTCTACGCCATAAGCTGAGGCGAATACGCTGCCCTCTGGCGCGTGGAAAGTCTGCGATAGCTCGGTGCCATCGACGTCGGTAAACACGGTTGTGAATGCTCGTTGCGCTAAGCTTGGTGCACGGAAGCCGGTAGATAGGGCGCCACGAAGGCCAAAGCTTTCGGTAATGTCCCAGCGGGCAGAGATTTTCCCCGTGGTCGCATCGCCAGCGTCGCTGTAGTCTTCAAAGCGTCCGGCAATACCTAACAAGAAGTTTTCGCTCAAGTTAGTTTCCATGTCTAAATAAAACGCGTAGTTATCACGTTCACGTTGACTCGAAGCGGCGATTTGTGGACTGTAGCCTGGAAAACCTTGCATACCGCAGGCCGCCGCAACGCTTGGATCGATCACAGAAGGGAATGGATTGTTGGTATCGCCAGTGTAACCACAGGAATAGGACACTAGGTCGCCCGCTTTAATGCCGTAGCTTTCTTCGCGATACTCTAAACCTGTTGCTAAGTAAATATCGTCATACCAGCCCCAGTCTACAGCGCCATTTAAGTCAAAGTTGTAAGTACGTTGGGTAAAGCTAATGCTACCACTGTCAGCAGAAGTCGGGCCCGAATTGGCGCGAATCTCAGCATCGGTAGCGCCTGGGTTGTTTTGTACATATTCGGCGGCAATGGATGCATTTAGTGAGTTGGATGCAGCAAAGCCGAACTCGTTATCACCATAAACCGCACTCAAGTCGTATTCCCACGACGATTCGCCAATAAAGTCACGAATACCGAAAGCCAATGATGTGTCTTTCACGGTGGTGTTCTGAAGCGGCAGAAAGCCATCAGCATAAACTTGTGGCACGTTACGATCAGCGCGGTCTTCGAAGCGGTAGAATCCCGCTGATTGCCCTGCACGATCGGATACGCCGCCGAAGAAGTAGGCGATACCCGCTTCACCATTGAAGAATAAATATTTATTCTCTGAAGACGAATCACCTAAGCGCATGATCACGCGATCTTTGCGGTTACTGATTCCTGCGCGATTAGTCGCGCCACGATCACGGAATTCAGCGGTTAAGTTCAAGAAGCCTGTGTCGCCAATGTTGATAGTACTGTTGGCTGAGACTTGATTGACCTGACCGTCGCCTTCTTTGGTCTCGCCCCACTTACCGGAAAGTGTGGTGCCTGCGCCGCCACCTTTAAGGATGATATTGATCACGCCAGCAATAGCATCAGAGCCGTATTGCGCTGCCGCACCGTCACGTAAAACTTCGATGTGCTCGATGGCTGAAACAGGGATGGAGTTAATGTCAGTACCTGCCGAGCCGCGACCAATGGTCTGCTGGATGTTGACCCAAGCTTGGCTGTGGCGACGTTTGCCGTTGACCAGAATGAGCACCTGATCGGGGCCAAGACCGCGAAGCGTCGCTGGACGAATAATATCGGTACCATCGCTCACCGTGGTACGTGAGAAGTTAAAAGATGGCGCTAGTTTTTGTAAAAGCTCGCCAACCTCACTCGCACCTGACTCTTCAATGATTTCGCTGGTAATGAGATCAACCGGGACGGCTGTATCTTCAATAGTCCGACCGCTGACACGAGTACCGGTGACGATTAGTGTTTCAGCTTTTTTACCTTTCTCTGCTTTGTTGTCGTCTTCGGCAGATTGGGCGATGGATGAGTAGCTAGCTGCAAGTGTTGCCACGACAGCTGCGTGTATTATGGTTTTTTTCATGTTATTCCCCCTATATGTGGAACGGACAAGGTAGCGAAGAGCTCTCCTTAAAGCTATGAACTTGTTCCGATCTTATTAAGAAATATAGCGAGTTTGTTATATGGTTGTTTCTCGCTATGGACGTTTAGATCGCATATAATTCAACCATCTTTGGTAACAGATACAGATTAGACCTGCTTTGAAAATACTCGGAATAGAAACGTCCTGCGACGAAACCGGTGTGGCCATTTACGATTCTGAACAAGGGATCATTGGCGATGCCTTATACAGCCAAGTTGAGCTACATGCGGAATATGGTGGCGTGGTGCCTGAACTGGCCTCGCGTGATCATGTGCGCAAGACTATTCCATTAGTCAAAGAAGTCTTAAAGCAGGCTAACTGTACTAAAGACGATATTGATGCGATTGCTTATACCAAAGGACCGGGACTTATAGGTGCGCTATTTGTTGGTGTTGGCGTAGGACGAAGCTTAGCTTATGCGTGGGACATCCCTGCAATTGGTGTGCACCACATGGAAGGCCATCTTTTAGCGCCGATGCTGGAAGACGAAAAGCCTGAGTTTCCCTTTGTCGCTTTATTGGTTTCTGGCGGGCACACTTTATTGGTTGATGTTCAAGGTTTAGGCAAATATGAAATCCTTGGCGAGTCGATTGATGACGCCGCTGGCGAAGCTTTTGATAAAACCGCTAAGATCATGGGGCTTGGCTATCCAGGAGGCCCTGCGTTAGCGAAGCTTGCGGAAAAAGGCCAAGCGGGAATTTATAAACTACCGAGACCTATGACCGATCGCCCAGGTTTAGATTTTAGCTTTAGTGGTTTAAAAACAGCTGTGGCCAATCTTTATAACGGCTCTGATAAGTCTGAGCAATCAATGGCTGATATCGCTTACGCGTTCCAAGAAGCTGTCGTCGATACCATTTTCATCAAGTGTCGCCGAGCCTTAGAGCAAACCGGTCACAAACGCTTAGTCGTCGCTGGAGGCGTTAGCGCTAACGTGGCGCTAAGAGCTAAGCTGACAGACTTACTCGAATCAAAAGGCGGCAAAGCCTATTATCCACGTCCTAAATTCTGCACCGATAATGGCGCCATGATCGCTTACGCGGGTTATTGCCGCCACCAAGCGATACTAAACGGACAAGATCAATTTGAAGAGCCAGCGGTTAGAGCAAAACCACGCTGGCCGATTGTTGAGCTCGGGTGAAGCTCGGTTAAGAACTGGTTAAGTTAGAACAGTCCCAGCATAAGTATCAATAAAGAAGTAAATCGTGATACCGATGCTGGCTAGAATCACAAAAATTCTTACGTGGTGCTGTGACAGTTTTTTGGATAGATTAGCGGCAATAAAACCTCCGACTAACGCCCCCGTTAGGACAATCAACCCTTCGTACCAAGCTATGGCATCGTTGTAGATAAATATGACGATGGCAACTAACGCCACAACCGTCGAAAGTAGAAGCTTAATACCATTCATCGCGTTGATATTGGTGTATCCCGCTAGCGCTAAATAGCTCAGAGTAATAATCCCTTGGCCTGCGTTAAAAAATCCGCCATACACACAAATCCCGAACAAGGTTATCGCTAATAAAACTGTTCCTATGGCGGATGCATGTCGATGACGAGTGCTGAGCTTTTTTAACGAAGCGTTGATGCGCCCACCAAAAATAAACAAGAGTGTCGCGAATAATAATAACCATGGGATGGATGTACGGAACGCCTCTTCAGGAATTTGCAGTAGTAACCAAGCGCCCAATATACCGCCGAGTAGAGCGATAAAGATGAGCTTGGGTAATTCTTTTTTGTGGAGACGTAAATCATCTTTGAACGCATAGGCGCCACTTAAGTAACCACCGCAAGAAGCAAAAGTGTTCGTGGCGTTAGCGCTGACTGGCGGTATGCCCACAAACATTAATGCCGGAAAGGTGATAAAGCTACCGCCACCAGCGATAGAGTTAACCATACCGCCGAGAAGTCCAGCACTAAAAAGAAGAAGCAGTTCAAACATAAATAGTGATTACCTGAGTCTTTGAGGTTTGGCGGCTTATATATTGACTGCTTTTCTATTTAATAGCTGCATCAATAAAACCAAAACAACAGACCCCAGCACCAACCACGCAAAGTTGCTTGGTGTGCCATCGAACAGTAGCGCGAGCAATGGGCCGGCGAGGGCGCCTGAGCCGAAGCGGAGGGTACCAATCACCGCTGTGGCGGTACCGCTTTTTTCAGCGAATGTGTTAAGTACAAGCGCGTCGGAGTTGGTGGTGATGAAGGCCAGTGAGCCGAGTAGCAGAAAAATAGAGGCTGCGGTGGCGTAGAGACCTAAGTCGAGTTGCAGTACGGTAAAGAATGCGGTGCCCGTAAAAAGTGCATAGACTGAACCGAAACGCAGCAGCTTGCGCGAGCCAAAGCGTTCGACAATTCGGCTATTGACGATGTTGCTGATAAAGAGACCAATGACGTTAATAGCGAAGAGAATACTGAAAGATTTCTCGCTGGCGCCAAAGTGCGTTATATACAGATACGAAATTGATGTCAGGTAGCAGAAAAACGCAAAGGTAGCGAACATGGAGGTGAAGATATCCAAGCGTACCGTTTTGTTGGCGAAAACCGAGCGGTAGTTATTAGCGAACTCTCTGAGCCATTGACGGTTTTTCTTCTTTGGCATACTGCTCGGCAGTTTCCATAGCACTAGCGCGAGAATTAACACGGCATAAGCCGCTAAGACTAAAAATATGCTGCGCCATCCCGTAAAGTGCAGAATAAAGCTGCCGATACTGGGCGCGATCATGGGCGCAATCATCATGATCATGGAGACGTAAGACAAACCCTTGGCGGTGTGTTTGCCGTACATATCACGGATCACGCCGGGTACTACGACGGTGGCGCCGCTACTAATCGCCGCTTGGAAAAAGCGTAAGGTTAGAAAACTTTCAATAGATTCTGCAAACGCTAACGCCACCGAGAAAAAAGCAAAACCCAGTAAGCCAATGATAACCACGCGGCGACGACCGATGCGATCGGCAATGGGCCCAAAAAAGAGCATACCCAAAGCATAGCCAGCCATATAGATACTCAATGAATTTTGAACCGCTGTCGGTGTGGTCGATAATTCTTTTGCGATGGTTGGCATCGCCGGCAGGTACATATCAATCGCTAGTGGCGAGATAGCGACAATGGACGCTAATAGCGGCAGTAGGCGTAGAGGATTATTGAGCTTATGTTGATTCATTCACGCCTCTTAGCGGACTTAGGAGTAGCATACAAGTTAGGAAGCAAAGTAAAGAGCAACATAGAGTATAGTGCTTATTAAGGTGAAGCCTAAATTTACATATTCTCTTCTTTTTAGATTATATCGAGCATGGAAGGAGTCTATGACTGCTTGTCGGAGCACGAAAGTAAACATAATGTAATGGACGCAAGGAATAATGTGAAAGAAGACATTAAAATCAGACAGGGACTTATCGTAAAAGTAACTTAATACCCAGTCTAGCTCAGCTAGAACACCAATAATCCCGATAATGCTATTAACAATAAGCCACCTAATTTCAGCTAAACCAAAAATAGAGCGGTAGGCCAGTAAATACAATACTGGTAAAAATATACCGAAGCATAAGGTAAAGCCGAGACCGATATCTTGCTGAATATAAGTAATATCAAAGACGAGCCAGAAATGCAGCGCAATGATAACTGTGAAAAAGCCATAAACCTTAGACCAGTGTAAGTAAGAGCCTTTACTATAAGTATTACTTCCAATAGAAATATCAGTCTTAAGCTTCATTGCAGTAAGTTTTGCCTATCCTTTCTTGTCGGTGATTTTTCGCTCAGTACCTTGCCACAAGTTTTTAATGTTTTGGCGGTGTCGCCAAGTCAGTATCAAAAACATGGCGAAAAGCGGGAAGAAGTACCTATGATCCATGTAGAAGCCAAAGGCTGCAACAGCAAAACTGGATAGTAGAGATGCAAGAGATGAATATCGACTAAAGAAAGCGGTCACGGCCCACGTGACAACGCAGAAGCCAAGCAATAGCGGTGACAGTGCGACCAAGGCACCGAAATAGGTCGCCATGCCTTTGCCGCCTTTAAAATTAAAATATAGCGGATAAAGGTGTCCGATAAAGGCCATAAAGCCGACCCAACCGAGATTTCGGTTGTGCAGATCGAGCGCGTAGCCAATCAAAATCGGGATGATAGCTTTCAGCATATCGCCGAGAAGGGTAAATAAAGCTGCTTTTTTTCCGCCAAGTCGTAAGACATTGGTCGCGCCGGGGTTGTGTGAGCCAAACTCACGGGGATCGGGCAGCTGCATAATACGGCAGACAATCACAGCGCTGGATATGGAGCCGGTGAGGTAAGCGAGGATCCACAGCCCTATAACGTCCCATTCCATGAGTTAGAACCTGTCCTTGTTAGTGAAATTTGAAAGTTGTCTCATTGAAGACATGAAACTCCATCTTTTAATTATTGCTGTCTGTTTCAGCGGGCAACTCAGGGTTGGTGAGTTGCTACTGTTTGTAGTTTATACAAAAAATCAGGCTATTGATAACAAATTGGCTGGAATTTGATATTCTAACGAGCTACTAACACGAATAATTAGAGAAAAACGTGGATATTGTTTTTATTGAAGATCTAAAAGTCGATACGGTTATTGGTATTTATGACTGGGAGCGCCAGATCCGTCAAACGATCAGTATCGATCTTGAAATGGCACATGATATTCGTCCTGCCGCTGAAGAAGATACGATTGATCAATGCTTGGACTATAAGTCTGTGGCCAAGCGTGTGATCGGATTTGTGGAGGAGTCAGAGTTTCAGCTAGTCGAAACTTTAGCTGAAAAGATTGCTCACATTATACAGTCTGAATTCAATGTCCCTTGGTTAAAGTTAAAACTCAGCAAGCCAGGCGCCGTTCGAGGCTCTAAGAATGTTGGGGTTTTGATTGAACGCGGAACAAAAGAGGCGTAAATAGAGCTGTTATGCCAAAAATTTATATCAGTATTGGCAGTAACCAAGACGCGGAGCGACAAATACGCTTCGGCGTCAAGCAGTTGGGTTATTACTTCTCAGACTTAAGCGTGTCTCAAGTTTATGAGAGTGAAGCCGTTGGTTTTGATGGTGATAACTTTTTAAACCTTGTTGCTTGTGCAAAAACACAGCTCAGTATTTCGCAAGTGGATCACGCTTTTAAAGAAATCGAGAAAGCTGCTGGTCGAGTCAGAGGCGAAGCTAAGTACAGCAACCGAACTCTGGATATTGACCTTTTGCTCTATGATGATTTGGTTTGTGACAAACCGATCAAGTTGCCACGCGGCGAAGTACTGCATCACGCGTTTGTATTATTACCGTTGGCTGAAATCGCTCCGAGTTTAGAGCATCCGATTGAAAAAGCTTCTTACCAAGAGCTATGGAATGCTTTTGACAAGAAAGGTGAGCAAAGTTTGTGGGCTATTAAGTTCGATTGGGAGAGTGCTTTATGACACGAAGAACAGCGTTAATTACGGGCGGTGCTATTCGAGTGGGTAAGGCCATTGCCTTGGCTTTAGCTGAGCAAGGCTATGATATTGCTATCCACTACAATCGCTCCTCTCATGAAGCAGTACAAACGGCGGAAGACGTAAAAAAGTTTGGGGTTAATGCCAAGCTGTATCAAGCTAACTTAAGTGATGCTGAGCAGTGTCGCGATTTGGTTGAGCGGGTTTTTAAAGAAAATGATTTGTCGGTGCTGGTTAACAGCGCGGCAGTTTTTCCTGAAACCGATTCGGTAATGGAAGGGCTTGCTGAGTGGGATTCAGTCATGAATTTGAATTTAAGGGCACCGCTGGAGCTATCAAAAGCCTTTGTAGACAACACGCCCTTATCTGGCCACATCATTAATATTCTCGATGCGCGGATCAATCGGCCAGCAGGCGATCATCTGGTGTATCGTTTATCAAAATCAGGGTTATGGCATCTGACCGAGTCTTTAGCGCAGGACTTAGCCCCAAATATCCAGGTTAACGGCTTGGCGCTTGGTGCAATCATGCCACCGCCGGGGGCGAGCCAAGACCACTTTGAGCGTATGGCGGAGAAGATTCCTTTGGCACGCACAGGTTCGCCCAAAGCTGTTGGTGAGGCCGTGGCCTTTTTGGTCGGTCAAGAGTTCGTGACGGGCGTGGTATTGCCGATTGATGGTGGTGAATTTTTATAATGTCAGTTGAGCCTGCTGCGTTACCGGACTTTTGCCGGAATTACGACGATTACCAACAGTTATTGCAGCATCAGTGCCAAATCTTAGAAGTCCCTGAGCCAGATCAAAATGCTATTCAAGCAAGCTTTCAATTGGCGCAAAGAGTGGCGGAATTGATCCATTTTAATGGAAAGCTACCCTTTGCTCAGTTTATGCACGAAGCGCTTTATCATCCGGGTTTAGGTTATTACAGTGGCGGCAGCCATAAGTTAGGTGCGGGTGGTGACTTTGTTACGGCTGCTGAAATATCACCGATGTTCGGCCAAACTTTAGCGAAGAGCTTGCAGCAGGCTTGGAAAAATACTGAGCCATGTGTGCTTGAGTTAGGCGCAGGCTCAGGGAAGTTAATGTGCGATATCTTGCAGCAGTGTGAGTCTGATGGGGCGCTTCCAGAAGCATATTATATTTTAGAAGTGTCGGCTGAATTACGTCAGCGCCAGCAGCAGTTGTTGAATGATAAGTTGCCACATCTCAAGCCTCTAGTCATCTGGCTAGAAAGGTTACCCCAGTCGTTTCAAGGAGTCATCATTGGCAATGAAGTTATTGATGCTATTCCTGTCGAGCTTTTAATGCAAACTGAGGAAGCTCTGACACAAGGCTTTGTCACTCATGATAAGAACGGGTTTAAGCTCGAGTTTGAAGCAACCAGTTTTAGTCAAGGATGGCGGAAGAAACACGCCGACATTTGCCAGAGTTGGCCGGAAGGTTACTTAGCGGAAACCTATGATTTAAGAAGAGACTGGTTAAAAAGTTTGATCGGATGTTTGAAGCAAGGGTGTATTGTTCTTGTCGACTATGGTTACGAAGAAGATGAGTTATACTCGCCTTATAGACCACAAGGTACGCTGCAGTGCTACTACCGACAAAAAAAGCATTCAATGCCGTTAGCGCTGCTAGGGCTGCAAGATATTACCAGCTCTGTGAACTTCACTCAGCTCGCTCAGGCTGCGCTGGATCATGATGCCCAAGTTCTGGGTTTTACGACCCAGTCCCAATTTTTGACTTTGAGCGGCATAGAGCAGTTTGTGGCGCAGTCACAAGATTCTGATACAATGTCGAGCTTATCGGTAGCACAACAGTTACAAACATTATTGATGCCCAATGAGATGGGGCAGAACATTAAAGTTCTGGGATTATCCAAAGGGTTTTCTGGTGCACTTTCAGGGTTTACTTCACTTGGGTTGAATCAAGCATGAAAAAAATTATAACCGCTGGCTTTCTAAATTTATTTTCACCACTAGCTTTCGGAGCGGCAGCCGGCAAAGATGATAGCTGGTACTGGCTTCTGGCGCTAGCTGTGGTGATTTCAGTTTGTTTGTCGTCGCTGTTGGTTTGGCGCAGTAAAAAGCTCAACACCTTTACCTTAAAAGCGGTCGGTTTCGGCGCTTGGTTTTGGTTTATTATTTTTGTTGAAGTGATGATTTACGGGTTTTACGTCGGTCTTACTAAGTAAATCAGTACACATGCCTTTTTTATTTTATACTGTGTTAAAAATGTACTCGAATTCGTTATTTATAAATAATAAACTCCTCATCTCCGTGCATTTTTGCCTTGTCTAAAATAAAAAATCCTATGTGTTTGTTTAAGCACAGGCTTTCAGGCATGTTTTTAACCTTTAATGAGTGAAGGAAGTCGAAGACCTAACGACAGGGGCGTCTTTTCTTTTCGCTCTTTTCTTTGCCCCGCAGGGATTCCCGGTGGTCAGACGCAAAGAAAAGGGTAAGGAATTATCAATATAAACAACACAGAGTAATAAATATGGATTGGCTTCAGGCGGTATTTTTAGCATTGATTCAAGGACTTACTGAGTTCTTGCCGATTTCGAGTTCGGCGCATTTGATTCTGACGTCGAAGGTTTTAGGTTGGCAGGATCAGGGCTTGGCGTTTGATGTTGCTGTACATGTGGGGACTTTAACGGCGGTAATGATCTATTTCCGTAAAGAGATTGCGGAGATGGTTGTTGCTTGGTTTGGCTCTGTGACAGGTAAAGGGTCGAGTCCAAACTCTCGGTTAGCGTGGGCGGTAATTTGGGGCACGATTCCTGTCGGTTTGTTCGGCCTGTTTCTAGAAACTTTTGATATTGTTGATAATTACCTTCGTTCAATCCCTGTAATTGCGGCCACTACGATTATTTTTGGCTTGTTGCTCGGTTACGCTGAAACACAATATAACGGCAAAAAGCGTCGTGATTTTAAAAACGAATACGATCTGAGGTTACGAGATGTATTTGCAATTGGTATGGCGCAGGCGTTGGCATTAATTCCGGGAACTTCGCGTTCAGGCATTACCATGACGGCTGCGGCGATGTTGGGTTTTTCGAGAACGGCGGCAGCGCGGTATTCTTTCTTGTTATCAATTCCAGCGATTTTATTGCCCGGTGGCCTAAAGGGGTATCAGTTGGTTGAAGAGGGCGCCAAGTTTGATTGGAGCTTCTTGATTCTGGGTATTATTGTTTCAGCGGTCAGCGCTTTTGCTTGTATTCACTTCTTCTTAAAGTGGCTAGAGAAAATCGGCTTTATGCCATTCGTCTGGTATCGCTTAGCGTTGGGTATCGGGTTACTGGTACTCTTCTATAGTTAATTGAAAAGCGGCCTTTATTGAGCCGCTTTTTCTTTTTCGAGAACGGATTTTATGCGGCGGACACGTTCTCGTTCTATCGCTTCGCCCAGCTTTGCCCCTTCATAGCCGCGCTCGATTAAAGGCTGCGCATCAACCTTTTTTGAGCTTTGGTAGCACTGACGAAGTAAATCGCCTTGTTTATAGGGTTTCTCTTCAAGACCGAGGCGACCATTAAAGTCTGATTCGCAGGCGATAATAAACTGCTCAAGAGTGGACTCTTTTTTATAAGCGCCAATAGATTTTAATACCTTGTGTATGGTCTTTGGGCGTAACTCAAACATCTTGTGGCTATGCAGATGAAAGCGAGAAACCTGAATCGCTAAGTTCTCATAGTCTTTGGGCGCCTTGATGCGACGACATAACTGTTTAATCAGTGGCACTCCAGCTTCCTCGTGCCCACGATGCTGCGGCCACTGCTCTTTGGGTGTGACGCCTTTACCCAGATCGTGAACCACTGCTGCAAAGCGCACACAAATATCATGGGTTTTGCGTGCCGCCTGCTCTAAAACCATCATGGTGTGGACGCCTGTGTCGATTTCCGGATGCCACTTTTCAGGATTAGGAATTCCCCACAGCTGATCGATTTCCGGAAACAGTATGTTTAGCGCTCCACACTCTCTTAATACTTCAAAGAACACTTGAGGAGAGCGCGTGGATAAGGCTTTATGAGTTTCAACCCAGACGCGCTCGGCGGTTAAATACTCAAGTTCGCCTTGATTGGTTAACTCGGTCATTAGCGCTAAGGTTTCAGGCGCTATAGTAAAACCTAAATGATGGAAGCGGGCGGCGAAGCGAGCCACGCGCAAAACCCGTAGCGGGTCTTCGGCAAAAGCTGGTGAAATATGCCTTAGAACTTTGTGCTGCAGATCTGTCTGGCCGTGGTAAGGGTCCACTAAGGTGCCATCTTCATGCTGTGCTATGGCGTTGATGGTCAGATCGCGGCGTTGTAAATCCTGTTCAAGCGTAATATCTGATGAAAAATTGACTTCAAACCCCTTATAACCTCGACCAGACTTACGCTCCGTTCTAGCCAGTGCATATTCCTCACCAGTTTCTGGATGTAGGAAGACAGGGAAGTCTTTGCCGACTTCTTTGAAGCCTTGCTGTTTCATCGCATCAGGAGTTGCTCCTACAACAACATAGTCATGATCGACGACTTCTAAGCCGAGCAAATGGTCACGAACAGCGCCGCCAACAAGGTAAACTTCCATAAATTAGCTACAAACCTGAGTGTTAGGGTTCTTAGCCATACAGTGTAACAGGGTGTTGAGCTTTGGATCAGCTTTGTGGCAGTTTTTTAGAGTGACTTGCTTTTTAAGGCTCTCTAGCTCGGTAAGCTTTGCGGCAAATTGCATATCATCAATACTTCCTTGCGCTAGTTCTTTTTCTATAGCGTTTTTATGGTTTGCAAAACTCTTGTTAAAGTTATCTATCGCTAACTGGCACTGACTGTTACTAAGAGCCTTAGTTTTAACCGGGCGAGGCATTTGAATGATATTCATATTATCCAAATTTTGTGGTTTTGCCTTAATTCGCTTATCTTTAGGTGGCTTATCGGAGTAATGAGTATTACCATCCTTATCGACCCATTTATAGATTTTTGCAGGGCTTTGCAGTGCAACAAGGCTTAAAGCCAGAAGCAATAATGTGCGGCTTCCTGCGAGACATCTTGTGATCATAGCAATTGTACCGATCGTGGCTTTGTCATATATTAACCATAATAAGCAAAGCCAGAGACTTAAACAATAATTGCTCATCCACAATGTGAGCGGCATTTACCTATGTATAACGATTTTTTTGGATTCAAAAGTTCACCATTTACCATTGCACCTGATCCTCGCTTTCTATTCATGAGTGAGCGTCACCGTGATGCTTTGGCCCACTTGCTTTACGGCATAGGCTCTGGTGGTGGCTTCGTTATGCTGACTGGAGAGGTTGGAACTGGCAAAACCACGGTCTGTCGCTGTTTGTTGGAGCAGCTGTCCAGTGACGTTAGACTGGCATACATTCTAAATCCGAAGCTGAACGCTGTTGAGTTGATGGCGACCATGTGTGATGAGCTGGGTATTAGCTATCAAGCTGGTGAAAAAAGTTTAAAAGCATTTACTGATTTATTGCGGGATTACTTACTCGATAATCACGAAAAAGGTCTCAATACCGTATTGATGATCGACGAGGCTCAAAATTTGAGCGTTGAAGTGATGGAGCAAATTCGTTTACTGACCAACTTAGAAACCAATGATAAGAAGCTGTTACAGATTATTCTTATTGGGCAGCCCGAGTTACAGGAATTGTTAGCCAAGAAAGAGTTACGTCAATTAGCGCAACGAATCACTGCTCGTTATCATCTCAAACCACTCAGCCTGAATGAAACCGCTTCTTATATTGATCACAGGTTACGGATCGCTGGACTGCAACGACCGCTTTTTAAGTCTGCTGCGGTGAAAAAAATACACCAAGCTAGTGGTGGCATACCAAGACTGATCAATATAATTTCTGACCGTTCTCTACTCGGTGCTTTTGTCGAAAAGAAAAATGCTGTGACAGAGCCTATCGTTAGAAGAGCTATTCCAGAAGTATTAGGTCATAACCACTCAGCAGTTCGTCAGAGCACTAAAGGTTCGAGGTTGATTTGGTTTGGCGCCGTTACAGTATTGCTAGTAGCAGTTACAGCCTATCTCGTTATGACACAGTATCCTCAGCAACTTAAAGAGCAGGAAGTTGTTAAAACTACAGAAGAGCCTACTGGAAATAGTGAACAAACTGCTAACAGGCCTGCTGAGCAAAGGTTGATAACAACTAATAATCCTGAGAAAAGTAATGATCAAGTTGCCCAAGAGTTATGGGGTGATCAAGGTTGGGATCGAAGTGGTTTAACATCTTCGCGGAATTTGTTTGCTTTATGGGGAGTTAGTTATTACCCCTATCAGTCATCCAGCCCTTGTGACTTTGCTCAAGATTATAACCTTAGCTGTGATACTGGTGTGGCTGATTGGGACTATATCCAGCAGTTAAACAGACCGTTAAACTTGAAGTTCTCAACTAAAGAGTCAGGAGTTTTCTGGGGGACTTTGAAATCGATGGAAGATGATAGTCTAGTGCTTCAGTTTGGGGACAATGAAGTCCGCATGTCTCGAAAAAAACTGAACCCTTTGTGGCAGGGTGAATACCAGCTTTTTTGGAAAATACCGGATGGTTTTGTGGAACACACTAAGCTTGGAGATAGTGGTCCAGTGGTCCGTTGGTTAACCGATGCAATTTATGATATTGATCAAGTTGACATCACTCCGGCTGATCGTTTTACTAAAAAAGTTGAAGACTGGTTGATGTTATTTCAAATGGAAAATGGGTTGGTGGCTGATGGCATACTAGGAAAGCATTCGGTTATATTGATTAATAATAACGTTGTGACTAATATTCCAAAACTGCTGCAACAGCGATCAACAAACTCCTCTTCGTCGAAATACCAGGGAGATTATTAATGTCATACATTCTTGATGCCCTAAAGAAAAACAAAGCAAGCGACGAGCAGAGTGAGATACCTGATTTATCAAGCGAACATGCGTATCATGAGTTTGAAGAAGAGAAGAGTCTTACCCGGTGGATTTGGCCTATAGTCGTGATGCTATTGGTTTTGATTATTGGCATACTAGGCTTTATGTTGTTGAATCCATCTGCAAAGGAAATTTCAGAGCGCTGGACACAAAAAACGTCTAATCACACTCCGATAGAAGAAGCACGTCCACTTTCTTCTGACTCTAATTTAGGTGGAAAGAGGCAGGTGGAGAGAAATCAAAACGATACACAAATTGTCAATAAGCCGCTTGAGGTCTCAGAACCCATTGTACAGAAAGTTCAGCGTCGTACTGCAAACAAAAGTACTGGCACTAGCCAACGTTCAAAGACGGTATCAAAGCAGAGCGAACAGACATCAGTGACGAAAGCTGACTTACCATCTCTAGTTTACACCACGCATATCTATGCCACTCAACCGAAAGACCGGTTCGTGATGCTTAATGGCCGAGCTTACGGTGAAGGTGATACGATTTCTCAAGGTTTGGTGGTAAAGGAAATTCTTGAGAATGATTTAGTGGTCATCTATAGAGGTCAGGAGTTTATATTACCCAACCTTGAAGATGTGAATGTTAACTAAACTGCGTCTGTTTTAAAACGCCTTATCCCTAACGAGATCTCTTGGTAAATTATTTTTTAACTTATTGCCAAGGTGTTTAGCTAACCCTAAAGGGGCACCTTGATAAGTAACAATCACTTCTTTGTGCTGTGGTGGTTTATGAGAGTGCTCTAGAAAGATATCTTTTCCCTGATAGTAGTCGCGAGCCTGCTCTGAGCTAAGCGGAACGATCTGTTGCGTAAAATCTTGACCGAAGCTTACCACCGCTTGGTGCTGTAATTTGGGACCATGTTTATTCAGCTCAAACAGCTTGATACCAAAGCGGTTCAGCTTAAACTGCTGATTGAGCGCTTCCATGTCTTCATTGATATACCACACCTCTTCATTTCTTCCGCGATTGGATTTGTTCTTTAACTTATCTCTAAGGGGCGATATATCCCAGCCAAAATTACCGCAGTATGATTGCAATTGCTCAAAAGTTTTTTGTGGCAGGTGAGTAAATTTTTTATGTTGGCTATCACTCAGTGCTGTTTTAGTAACTTCCACCTTTGTGGATTTTTCAAAGCATGCGACGAAGAACCCTTCGCAGTCATAGGTGTTTGGATATACGTGAAGGTATCCTTCTTGAGTGACGGCTTTGTCTGCGCCCTCAAATAAACCGGCAAGTGTCTTAACTGAAATATCTTCGCCATAGGTTTGGAGTAAGTAGTCACAAACGTCTTGGTTTTCTTCTTTGGAGAGGGTGCAAGTGGAATACACCAGTCGACCGCCAGGCTTGAGCGCTCGGTAAGCGCTGCAAATTAATTCTTTTTGTAGCTCAGAGATTGATTGAACAGATGCAATATCCCAGTTGGCAAGCGCTTGTTCATCTTTACGAACCGTACCTTCACCGCCACAGGGTGCGTCAAGCAATATGGCGTCGAAGAACTGTGGCGTTTTGTCTCCAAACAGGCGCCCATCAGCGTGGCTTAAAGCGGTATTTTTAACGCCACATCGTTGAAGATTGTGGTGTAAGCCTTTTAGCCGAGAAGAGGATAATTCGTTGGCGACTATGAGTCCTTGGTTGTTGAGTTGGGCTGCAAGCTGCGTGGTTTTCGAGCCCGGTGCTGCTGCCATATCAAGGAACGTGGAGCTTTCGGAATAGCTAAAGTCATGTAACAACGCTTTAACAGGAAGCATTGAGCTGGCTTCTTGAATATAACATTGCCCTTGCAAGTGGGGCAGCCAGTTACCGAGATTGTCTGGTGGAGCCTTTTCCGTCTCATCAATCCAGAAGCCTTCGTCGCACCATGGAATGGGGGTGAGTGTATAACCCAGACTTTCGAGTTCTGCTTGGAGTATTTCTGGGGTAGAGCTGAGTAAGTTAGCTCTCAGACTTTTGCGCAAAGGACGTTGGCAAGCTTCTAGAAGCTCTTCAAGTTGAATATTCGCTGGAAGCTGCTTTTGTATGTGTTGAATAAAGTCTGGTGAAATGTGAGCCATGTTATTTTCTCGCGCTACTGATACAGAAAAGGCACAGACGAGCTGTGCCTTTTACTGATTTTACCACAAGGGCAACTATGAGTCTTTTTGTAAGAACTCAGGAGTAACGTCTTCATCTCCAAGCGATAACAAGGTCGCGTTACCACCGATTGCCGCTGTGTTATTAGTGCGAGTGTGTTCGGTTGCAAAGCGATACAAGTAGAATGGACCACCTGCTTTAGGACCAGTACCTGATAAGCCTTGACCACCAAATGGTTGAACACCAACGGTTGCACCAATCATGTTACGGTTGATGTATACGTTACCAACACGTGCTCGCTTATCAATATACATGGCTGTCGCTTCGTTACGAGAGTGTACGCCCAAGGTTAGACCGAAACCATAGTCGTTAATTTGGTCGATGACGCTATCCAAATCTTTTGCTTTGTAGCGGACGATATGGACGATAGGTCCAAACCACTCTTGATCCAAGTCATTAATATGGTCAATTTCAAAGGCTACTGGTGACAAGAAACTACCGTGACCTTCAAGACCTTCTGGCATTGGCGTTTCAGCAATAAACTTGCCTGCAGCTTTAAGCTCATCAATGTGGCTCTGCAACTCTTCGCGAGCAGCCATGTCGATCACTGGGCCCACGTCTGTCGATAAATCCGTAGGGTTACCTAGGCGCAGTTCTTGCATCGCACCAGAAAGTACTTCGATGATTTTGTCAGCGATGTCTTCTTGTAAATATAAGACTCGAAGCGCAGAACAGCGTTGTCCCGCACTAGTGAAGGCTGAGTGGATAACATCTTCAACCACTTGCTCAGGTAGTGCTGAGCTGTCCACGATCATGGCGTTCTGGCCGCCAGTTTCAGCAATCAGTGGGGATAGCATGCCGTCACGCGTTGCCAAAGTACGGTTGATGGTGTGTGCGGTGGTTGTTGAACCAGTGAAAGCCACACCTGCGATTCGGTTGTCTGACAAAATGACGTTACCTAGAACTGAGCCACGAATTGGAACAAACTGAAGAACGCTGGTTGGGATACCTGCTTCGTGCATGATTTGCACCGCGCGGTACGCCACCAACGTCGTTTGATCGGCTGGCTTAGCGATAACCGTGTTACCGGCAACTAAAGCTGCTGCAACCTGACCAATGAAGATAGCCAGTGGGAAGTTCCACGGACTGATACAAGCGAATACACCACGACCTTGTAAGTAAAGGTCATTGCTCTCACCCGTCGGGCCAGGTAGATGAATTTCGTGGCCAAACTGGTTACGCGCGTTGTAAGCATAATAACGACAGAAGTCGATGGCTTCACGAACTTCATCGATACCGTCTTGAATGCTTTTACCACCATCACGACTACACAAGGCAATTAATTCGTGCTTATGAGCTTCTAAAGCGTCAGCGACCTTATCCAGCAAAGCTGAGCGCTGTTGGACAGGTGTAACGTCCCAAGCAATAAAGTTTTCGTGAGCGACGCTCAGAGCCTTAAGAGCCTGTTCTTCAGTAGCCTTATGAACCGTACCGACTGTGTGGCTGTGGTCGTAAGGACAAATTACTTGCTCTTCGTTGCTGGTAAACTCTTGACCGTCAATGATTGGCTTTGCATGCCATTGGTTATCTAAGAAATGTTTGACCTGGTTCATAAAAGGCTCTATCTCACTATGAATATGTAAATTGGTACCGCTTGAATTTATACGCATTTCACCAAAGTCTTCGTACAAGTGTGGTGGTAGCGGGATTCGATCATTGTGCAAGGTTTCGAAACTTTTGAGCGTCTCACACGGATGTTCTACTAACTCAGA
>Ga0208833_1000151_pt1 | contig 19504 bp, 21 predicted proteins | sample DeeseametaMP1788_FD_184181 | JGI IMG/M metagenome (GOLD analysis project Ga0208833, IMG submission 184181) | Marine microbial communities from the Deep Pacific Ocean - MP1788 (SPAdes) | ecosystem: Environmental > Aquatic > Marine > Oceanic | place: North Pacific Ocean | collected 2011-05-03 | reverse complement strand
GTGATGAATAAGAATACTAGGATCAGATCCTAATTAAAGGTCGGATTATACGGCAATTTGGGTTATTTTCTAACCTAGAAAGCCAACAAATTCAGGAGAATGCACAAATGTTGAAGATTAAAGCAATTAGCAACCTGATATTAGTCGCTGCGGTGATTTTTATTAGCTATTACAGCAGTATCGTTGGGATTAATGGTGAGACGCAAGCGACCGTTAGCCGAGGGCTTTCAACAGCATTTACACCAGCGCCCTATGCCTTCTCTATTTGGGGTATTATTTTCGTCATGTTGGTGGTGGTTGCGATAAAAGATGTTCGTTTGGCATTTTCCCGCAAAGAAGAGGGCGACTACAGCTATAACTGCTGGTTAACTCTAGCGCTAATCCTTACCGTGGCTTGGACTATAGTCTGGTCGTATTTGCTGATTGGTTGGTCTTTAGTGGTTATGGTGGGAATTTTTATCAGTCTGCTGTTGGCCGTGTTGGATAAAAGACCTCGTCCTGTGAGTGCCAACATTACTTTAGCGTTGTATTTTGGATGGATCAGTGTGGCGCTGGTGGCGAATGAGTCAGCCTGGTTAGTGAATATTGGGTGGGTTAATGACAATGGCCAAGGTTGGCTGAGCGATCCAAGTTTTAGCGTGATGCAGAGCGCCTTGAGCCTCGTGTTGTTTGCGTTGGTACTGAGCTTTAAGCAGGTAAAGAAAGGCTTAGAGCCAGCGATCTTTGTATATCCGATGGTTGGAGTGTGGGCTTATATCGCCATTATGGTTAAAAATGGTGCTGGAAACCCTAACTTACTGGTTTATGTGTCGGCGTTTTTTGCTTTGATTCTGTTGGTGGTGGCTGGTTACTTCGGCACCAAGTGGAATGCCAGTTATTCGGCTAAGAGCAAAGACTAGCGATATAAAAACCTTAAGGAACCCTAATGACAAAAAAACGCTGTGGCTGGGTGAGTGACGATCCCCTCTACATAGACTACCACGACAACGAGTGGGGACGTCCTGAGTACGATGATCAAAAGCTGTTCGAGATGCTATGCCTAGAGGGTGCTCAGGCAGGTTTGAGTTGGATTACCGTACTCAAGAAACGCAAACATTACCGTAAAGTGTTTGATAATTTTGATCCGGTTAAGATTGCAGAATATGACGATAAAAAGCGCGAACAGCTGTTAAATGACGCTGGAATTATAAGAAATAAACTTAAAGTGAATGCTTTTATCGTCAACGCCCAGCGCTATTTAGAAATAACTAGAAAGCAAAGCTTCAAAGACTATGTGTGGCAGTTTGTGGGTGGTGAACCTGTCAATAATCATCGAAAAAACCTAAAAGATGTTCCTGCCACTACGCCCGAGTCAGATGCGATGGCGAAACAACTGAAAAAAGATGGCTTTAAATTTGTTGGCAGCACCATCTGCTACGCCTTTATGCAAGCCACGGGCATGGTTGATGATCATGTTGAAGAGTGTTTCGTTGAGAGCAGATAGGTAATAAAAAGCCACTGAATTGAAATCAGTGGCTTTTCGTTAAAGCGATAGACTACTAGGAGTTATCCTAACTGCGCCAGAACGGCTTTAGCTGTTTCTGCCGATGAAGCTGGGTTTTGGCCCGTAATCAAGTTGCCATCGATTTGGACAAAAGGCTCCCAATCACTGCCTTTATAGTACTTTCCACCATTTTCTTGAAGCATGTCTTCCACAAGGAAAGGTACGACATCAGTTAACTCAACGGCTGCCTCTTCTGAATTACTAAATCCAGTGACCTTTTTGCCTGAAACAAGTGCGTTGCCTTGCGAGTCATTAGTATTCTTGAACACAGCTGGAGCGTGACATACTGCGCCAACAGGTTTGTTGTCTTGGTACATTGTCTCAATAATAGCTTTCGAGTCAGCACTTTCAGCGAGGTCCCATAATGGACCGTGGCCGCCTGGATAAAACACTGCATCATAGTCATCAGGGTTAATATCCGACAATACTTTTGTGCTAGCCAAGTGTTCTTGGGCTGCTTTGTCATCTTTAAAACGATGGGTAGTGTCAGTTTGAGCATCATCACCGTCGCTGTTTGGATCGAGCGGTGGTTGACCACCTTTTGGTGATGCTAAGGTTATTTCTGCCCCGGCATCTTTGAAGACGTAGTAAGGTGAGGTGAACTCTTCAAGCCAAAAGCCAGTTTTGTTGCCAGTGTCGCCCAGTTGATCGTGTGAAGTTAATATCATTAGAACTTTCATGAATCACCAAAATTGATGTGTGTTACCTACAAAGATGGCGTCGCGAATGTGTTTTTCAACCATCGAAGGCTATCGTTTGCCTTGAAACATCTCTTTGAGTTGTTTGATGATGCTGAATAATGAGCCCGAAAGGCCAATAATGACAGCCGCTACAAGAAGACCCACGCGAAGCTTTACGGGGAATTCAAACCAGCTCCAATAGTCATTGGCTAAGATAAAGCCAATGATAATGACCGCGATGAGATAGCAACTAAGGGTAAATTTGGATAAAGGTTGGAATTTAGGCATGAGATATTCTGTTTGATTATCGGTTTAGATAGTGCCGAGGCTGTAAAACTGACCAGCAGAGACAACGCCTAAGTGTTTTTGATCGTCGATGAGGCGTTCTTCAGCTAACTCGACTAGTTGGTAAAAGACGTTGCGATGAATTAAAGCATGTAAGTTTTTGCGAACCACAACGTACGGCGAAGGCTCACCCGTTTTTGGGTCTTGTTCTACCCATAATGGATTATCGTCAGTCAGAAGTATGGTGTTATCGCAATTATCAGTGAAGACGATAACGGGGCCTTTGTCGGTGTCTTTAAGCTCCATGTTAATCACCAAGAAAGGCGCATCTTCGACTTTAATCCCCAGTTTTTCGACCGGTGTGACTAAAAAATAATCGTCGTCTTCTTTTTTAAGTACGGTAGAGAACAGTTTGACCAGACGTTGACGGCCAATGGGCGAGTTTTCGTAATGCCAAGTACCATCGCGCTTAATGACCAGCGCCATATCACCACAGAAGTCTGGATCCCACTTATCGACAGGCGGCAGTTTATTATTATCTTGAGCTTTGGATATTTCGCTTAAAATCGAATTAAAGTCAGAGCTGTGATCGTTGTCGTTACTCAATGTGACTACCTAATGTGACATAGCTAATGTAACTAGCTATGGTTATGCGGCCTAAGGCAAACCTTTGCGGATTAAGTATTTATAGGGCATCTCGTCAGTACTGCTGGCGAGAAGCTGGTGATCCATAAAGGTACAAAACTTAGGAATATCTCGCGTGGTGGATGGATCGTCGGCGATGACTAAGAGTGTTTCGCCTTGTTCCATCTTGCGTACATTTAACCGTACCATCATCACAGGCTCTGGACAACGTAGGCCAAGAGCGTCGAGTTTACGATCAAAGTTGTCGAAGTTGAAATCTGTCATGATGGCTCAATGTATATGGTATATGATTGAAAAAATTGTGCGAATTTTAGTCTTTTTCGGCTCTTTTCTAAAGCAAATTGGCTAATCATAGGAATAATATATTACATTCTTTTAAAAGATTAATTTTATATATTATTGGTCATTCGTTAAGATAGTAGCATAAGTTAAGCAAAGGAGATTGATTGAATGAATAAAGCGATTAATATCGGTATCGAAGAACAGGCACGTGAAGAAATTGGTCAGGGGCTATCTCGCTTACTGGCGGATACTTATACCCTGTACCTGCAAACACACAATTTCCACTGGAATGTTACCGGTCCATTTTTCCAGCAGTTACACGTATTGTTCGAAGAACATTACATAGAGTTAGCAGAAGCTGTGGATGAAATTGCTGAGCGTATTCGTGCCTTGGGCATTTTGTCTCCAGGAACTTATCAAGAGTTTGCCGATCTTTCGAGCATTAAGGAAGTGAAAGGCGATATCCCTGCCGAAGAGATGATTGAGCGCTTGGTCGATAGTCACGAAACGGTTGTAAGAACGGCTCGTCAAGTTTTAGAAACTGCGCAGAAAGCCGATGATGAATCGTCAGCTAGCCTTGTTGGTGATCGCCTAGTGGTTCATGAGAAAACGGCTTGGATGCTCCGTTCACATCTACAAACATAGAGCTAAAGCTAAACTGACGAGAGTTAATCTTCGTTAGTATCGTTATAAGAGGTCGAAACCACCCGGTTTCGGCCTTCTTTTTTGGCTTTATATAAAAGTCTATCCGCACGATTAATCACCATATCTAGGTTCTCATCATCAGGCGTATATTCAGTGACACCAAAACTGGCAGTTAAATGAATACCGTCAGCGAGACTCTCAAAGTCTGCATTGGCAAACTGGTCGTTGAGACGATTAGCAATTTGAATCGCGTCATCGATATTGGTATCTGGCAAAATTATTAAGAATTCTTCACCACTAATACGGCCTATCGTATCGTTATCGCGCAATGTGTGACGCGTGATACTGGCGAGACGGTTAATCACTTTGTCGCCAATACGGTGACCGAAACGATCATTAATTGTTTTAAAGTGATCGATATCAAAAATAATTAAACTATAAATAGTTTTATCAAGTGTCGTACGTTGATGTTCATTATCCAGTTTACGGAACACTTGGCGCCTATTTGGCAAGTGAGTCAGGTTGTCAGTTAAGGCCATTTCTTCATTTTGACGCGCCACTCTGCGGTACTTCATGATTAGCCAGAAACAAATCAACAGCAACAGTAACATTAAAATGATCAGAGTAATCAGCCACACGCTGTACTCTTTATATTGCTCGACAAACTTATTACTAATTTGGTTTTCTTTTTCGAGTAGCTTGTTTTCAAAAGATAAGCGCTCTTGATCAAGCTGTTCACGCGACAAGTTTGAAACGTATGTGAGGTTATCGTTAAAAGCGTTGCGGTAAGTCTTAAAGGAGTCAGCGAGTAACTCGTAAGCATTTTCATACTGACCACGTTGTGCACTAATTTCAGCACGAAGTTTTTTCAGATAGAAGTCATCCAGAGCCGCGACTTTCTCTGCTTCTTCTATGGCATATTCGATATGTTGTTCGGCTCGATCTAACTCACCTAGCTTTAGATGTGCGTAGGCAAAGTCAGTCTGCAATTCATAGCCAAAGAGCTTTTCGCCGACCTGTTCCTGTAGCTGCTTCGCTTTACGTAATTGTTCAATGGCGGCGGAGTACTTCTTTGTATCGGTATTAATTCTAGCTTCCACTTGGTGAGTGAACGCCTGAAGCGGTATATCATTTTCTTGTATCGCCAAGCGACGGGCCTTTTGAGCCAGTTCTAGTGCTTTATCGTATTGTTTATTAATACGGTAGGAGTCGCCAAGGTTAGCATAGAAATAGATATTGCTGACTAAGGCTGGATGTTTCTCCATTACCTCAACCGCTTTCTCAAAGTACATGATGGCGGATTGAGTATCGTTGAGGAAGTTATACAGAATACCGAAAACGTTATAGGTCTCAGAGATAAGGTAAGGGTCGTTAGACTCTAAAGCATAGTCGAGCGCTAAATCGAGTAATTTGATGGCTTCTTTATAACGAGAGAGTAGGGAGGTAATGTAGGCTCTCTCTAAAATTAAATCCCCAAGCTTATTGAGGCCCCAAGTATCTTTGACATCTTCATATAGGCGCTCTGACTCGGATAGGGCTTTTTCTATATCGCCTTCAGTACGTAAGACGAACACATTGACGTATTGGTACTGTCGGTTGAGCGATAGCTCATCAACATCTTGAACGAGCGGCTGCGCTATGGAAAGAAATTCTCTCGCACGTAAAGCATCGCCATTTAAGATGTGGTAATTGGCCATCAAAATATTAGCCAAAGCTTCAGAGTGGTTGTCTAAGTCGGGTTTATTGAGCAGGTTAGTAATCTTTAAATAGAATGCTTCCTGCTTACGCTCAGGAACCGATAAATTAGCCATGCCATACAACTGTTGCTGCAAAGCGGTGGAGTTAATTTTTGAAGAAGTGTTGGGAGAAAAGCCGGGTGATGCAGCTATGTCGGGAACTATAAAAGCGAACGCATTACAACTAAGCAAACATAAGAATACAAACTGTATGCATTTCCTATAGATGTACACGAGTTCCCTTTTTATTAGATTGATAGTTATAGTCCGCACTTTACACCAATCCATGTGAAAAATGAACAACCAGGCAATGCGACAGCGCATTACCTGGTTAAAAGTTGAACAAACTCAGATTTGTACTTACTGATACATTTCTAAGTCAGTCATTTTACTCAAAAAAGAAGGCTGGACGTTCCTTTTCTTTCGGTGCAACTTGATTCATGGTTTCTGCGTCATACAACTTGCCGTTTAGCATTACCATGTTGACTTTGTCTGAGTTGCGTAAGTTTTCCATTGGATCAGCGTCCAGCACCACTAAATCAGCCAGTTTACCGGCTTTTAATGAGCCGAGCTCATCGTCCATGCCAAGCATAATGGCGCCGTCGATGGTGCCAGCACGCAATGCTTCTAATGGTGTCATGCCGCCTTGCCCAAACATCCACATTTCCCAGTGGGCAGCTAAGCCTTCGCGTTGACCGTGAGCGCCGACCAGAACTTTCACACCCAAGTCTTGCAGTTCTTTGGCAACCGTTGCGTTATTAACGTGGTTATAGTCTTCATTAGGCGCTTTAAAGCGACGACGAGAGGCTGGCTCAAGAACTTCACGCGGTACAAACTTGCTTAGAAGCGGGTGCTTCCAAACGTCGGTTTTGTCGTACCAGAAGCGCTCACCCCAGATACCGCCATAAGCAACGCCAAGCGTCGGTACATAGGCTGTTTCAGCCTGACTCCATAATTGCTTAACGTCATCATAGATATGGGCGACAGGAATCGAGTGCTCGATAGTGGTGTGACCGTCGATGATCATGCTCATGTTGTGCATGAACAAAGAACCGCCTTCTGGCACTACCAACATGCCTGTTTTGCGAGCCGCTTCAAGAACCTGCTGACGTTGGTCACGGCGCGGCTGGTTGTAGCTTTTTACTGAAAAAGCACCTGCAGCTTTCATGCGCTCTAAGTGACCGTTTGCATCATCCAAACTATCGACTTCAGCCGTAATGTAGTGGTTTGCACCGTACAAGATCGTACCCGTTGAGAAAATACGTGGTGCAGTGATTAAACCTGCTTTCTGCATTTCGCTCGCCGAGAATACCGCTTCTGTATCAGCCGAAGGGTTGTGTGTGGTGGTGACGCCAAAAGCTAACGACGCTAATGCATTCCAGTTAGTTTCAGGTTGAATTTGATCGTTAGCGTAAGAGCCGTGCCAGTGATAATCGACGATACCCGGGATAATGGTTTTTCCGGCAACATCAATCGTATTAGCGCCCGATGGAATGCTGACTTCATCGCGACTACCGACTGCTTTGATGCGATTGTCTTCAACCACAACCACGCCATCTTCGATCACTTGATCGCCTTCCATGGTGATAACTTTTGCGCCCACTAGTGCTGTAACACCTTGAGGCTTATCAGCTTTGACCGGAAGTTCGATTATCGTTTCACGAGCAGTCCCTTCGCTGGCTTTGTCGTTATCTTTGCCACTAGAGGCCAAGAAGTCGAACTTTTCAGCCAATTTTTGTTGGTAAAGCGTTGGACCAAGTGACCACGACAGCTCAGTACCGTCTTCTGACCATGCCAGGTTAGAGCCTGCGAAGGTTGAGAATTGCTTCACTGGCAAGTTACGTGCTGAAGGCCCTGTATTAATCGCGCCGCCACTCTTAACGAATGGTGTGACGTAAACTTGATAGCGCTGGGTAAAGGCTAACCACTTTTGATCTGGCGAAATGGCGAAATCTGAAATCCAGTTGCCCGCGTAGTGCTCTTGTTTATTATTACCACTCAAGTCAGTACTTACTAGTTTGCCTTGGTAGGTTTCACCATTGGCTTTAGTGGTTGAGAAGAATACGCGATCATTGGAGCCTGCGAAGAAAGGATTTGAGCCAGAGTCGCTGACCTTAGTCACTTCTTCTTCATCAAGGTTAACGCTGAAAATACCCGTATCGTTTGAATATAACGGGCTCGTAATGTAGCCACCGCTGATTGCTTGATAAGTTGCAAACTCGCCATCCGGACTTAAGCTTGGATTAACATAATGCCCCGGTTTATCAGAAATCACGTCGCCACGACCACCGCTTGAAGAAACGATGCGCACTGTACCTAGCTTTTTATCGTCCCAGGTGGTGTAGATAATGTCATCACCATCGGCGGAGTAACTTGGGTAAAGCTCAAAGTGATCATTTTGGCGAGTTAAACGCTCTGGTTTGCCGTTTGGTAAATCAACCGTGTAGATCTTACCTAAGCTTTGGAATACCGCTTGATCACCTTCTGGCGATACCTGCAACCAACGTAGCATCTTAGCGTTGAAACGCTCTTCGCCCACTGGGTTTTTCTGCTTAACCGCGGCACGCATTTCGCGTTTATCGTTAACTTCAAAAGGAATCTGCGCAACTTCTTTCGACTCAATGTCGATTTTGTGCAACTTACCTTTTGTCCAAAACACGATTTGTTCGCTGTCTGGCGTCCATGAAAAATTCGGATAAACTCCATGAATGGCCCATGTTTCTTGCATGTCGCGTTCTAAGTCTTTGTAAATCGGGAACTCTGCACCTGATTCGCGATCTTGTAGGAATAGCGCTGACTTGCCACTAATACGACGTACGAAGGCGATGTACTTACCGTCTGGAGAAGGTTCTGGACGAACTGCGCCGCCTGGGCCGTCGATCCAAGTTTCAGTCTCCCCAGTATCACGATCAATCGCGTACACCTTATATATTTGCTTGGTCGAGTCTTTGCTGTACTCGAAATAGCCGCCAGGAGTCGAGTCGCGAGAATACAACACGTATTGGCCATCAGGTGTAAAAGCTGGCTCGCCTAAATCTTTCTGCTCGTTAGGACGTTTATTGAGCTGGACGCCACTACCGCCAGATTTGTGATACAACCAAATCTCGCCCGCACCAAGCGAGCGCGTTCCCGTGAAGTGTTTACGCGCAGCGATATAGTCGCCGTCTGGGCTCCACTTAGGATTGTTCAATAGACGGAAACTTTCTTTCGTCACCTGGGCTTGTTCGCTGCCGTCTAAATTCATGGTCCAGATATTATCGCCACCGCCTTGATCCGAGGTGAAAGCCAACTGTGAACCGTCGGGAGAGAAATCAGGCTGCATATCCCACGCCATGCTGTTGGTAATGTTCGTCGCCTTACCGCCAGACATTGGCATAGTGTAGATATCACCTAACAGATCAAAAGCTATGGTTTCGCCATCTGGGCTGACATCAAGGTTCATCCAAGTACCTTCAGTCACGTTCAATTCGGCAAATACCGCTTCGCCAGGAGGATTGTTCACGTCCCACTTAGCCTCTTCTTTCTTCTCCTCAGCCTGCGCCGCGAAGCCCAAAGAAGCCACTAAAAGGCCGCTTATCATGGAATATTTATACATTGTCACATTCTTATAAAATGGTCCGAACCTAGCAATATAAAGACTTGTAGGCCAAAGGGCAAAGGGTGGCTCGGGGAAGTGTTACGAAAATTGTAAGAAAGTTTGAACAGTGGCCGTCGGGTCGATAATGGAGTGGTTAATCGCTCGTAGTTTGGGGGGATAACCGTTAAACTAGTGGCCTATTGCACCTATAAAGCCTTTGATGACCTTTTCTGAACTTAATTTGATTCAACCTCTTCTAGATTCGCTTCACAAAAGCGGTTATAAAACACCTTCGCCGATCCAGCAAAAAGCAATACCGTTAATCCTCAATGGCGAGGATATTATGGCGGCGGCGCAAACGGGGACGGGCAAGACAGCTGGATTTTCGCTACCGATCTTGCAGAAGTTGTCGGAAGGTAAAAGGCCATCGGCAAACTCAGCGCGTTGTTTAATTCTAGCGCCGACGCGAGAACTAGCGGAGCAGGTTCATCAAAGTGTCCAAAAATACGCGGCTAACTTAGCGCTGAAATCTCAGGTGGTTTATGGTGGCGTCAAAATCAATCCACAAATGCTGAAGCTGCGTAAAGGCGCTGACGTGTTAGTAGCGACGCCAGGGCGTTTATTGGATTTGATGGAAAAGAATGCGGTGAACTTCAAGGATCTTGAATTTCTTGTGCTGGACGAAGCGGATCGAATGCTGGATATGGGCTTTTTGCCGAGTATTAAACGGATTCTAGCCAAGCTCCCCAAAAAGCGCCAAACCTTACTATTTTCCGCGACTTTCTCTGACTCGATAAAAAAGCTCAGTCAGCAGTTCTTGAATAACCCAGTTTTAATAGAAACAGAAAAAACCAATACCACTGCGACTACAGTGAAGCAATGGATTCACCCCGTCGATAAAAAGCAGAAAGCTGAATTATTAAGCTTTCTTATCGAAGAGAACCGTTGGCACCAGCTATTGGTGTTCGTGAGAACGCGCCGTGGCGCGAATCGTTTAAGCCTTGTGTTAGAAAAGCGTGGCATAAAAGCGAGTTCAATTCATGGTGGTAAAAGCCAAAACGCGCGTAATCGTGCGCTTGCGGAATTTAAATCGGGCAAGGTGCATGCTTTAGTCGCCACCGACGTCGCCGCACGGGGATTAGATATTGACCAAATGCCTGTCGTCGTAAATTATGACCTACCAAATGTCGCCGAAGACTATGTTCACCGTATCGGTCGAACAGGCCGTGCAGGGGAAAAGGGTAGCGCTATCTCCTTAGTCAGCGCCGATGAAGTCGATGATTTACGCGCGATTCAGAACTTAATCCAGAAGCAACTCGAACGAATCATTGTAGACGATTTTGAACCTAATCATGTCGTCCCGGAAACCGACTTAAAAGCCGCCAAGAAAAAGAAACCTCATAAAAAGAAACTCGCGAAAGCCAGGCTAAAACAGTCTGGCAAGAAATCCGGCGCTGTTAAAGATAAAGGAAGCCAACCGAAAAGAGGGAAAAACGGTTATAAAGGCAAGTCAGCGAATAAAGGGAAAACGACTAAGAAAAAGCCGAGTAAAAAGAAACCGACTAACAAGAGTGCGAGTAAGATCTGGGATAAAAAGAGTTAATGTAGCCCCGAACAGCGTCAGCGTGTTCAAGGGAATAAAACCTCGAAGTCACTCCACTCCTTCGAGACTTCGCTTGCTAATTAGAGAATATGAAATAACCATTTTTATCCATAACAAACTTCCTTTCAGAGGTGGTCTTCTGCTTTTTACCTTTATACGATGCTTCGGAAATACTAGAACGTGAACTATAATTTGCACGGTTATTCTTTACTTTCTTCATTTAGTACCTCCTCAAAAATTGCTTAATATCAGATCTATTAAGACTATTCTTACAATGACTCCTGACTCTCTGAATATTGCCTGAAGCAGAAGTTTTTTGGGCGTGAGAACTCCCATCGTCATTAACACTTAACTGAAATTGACGGCTATCAGATAACGTTTTAGTCCAACTTTTAGAGTCAGGATCTTTTGAAAAGTTCCAATCTAAGAGATTGCCATCAATATCTGCGAGGTCATTCACAATATCTACAGCTGAATTATATCTTATGTCTAAATCAGAGGACATGCATTTCCTCACAGTTGTAACAAGTGATTGAGGAATGTGTTCAGGATAGGCTCCTCGGTTTGGAAATTGTTCATTCAAAACTGCATGGCGAAACCTTTGTCTATTAAAGGTGTCATTTTCATAAAATAGATTAAACTCATTATAAAACTGTTCCTCAGAAGTACACATCCTGTGTAGTGTTAATCCAAACTGGTAAATATCAAATTGACGATTGAAAGCATTATTGTTGAAGCATTCAGGAGGTATCATTTTCGCATATAATCTGTCTTGTTCAGCAACACCACTGAAATCAATTTGCTTAGCTAACCCAAAGTCAGACAGTAATGCTTCGCCCCTATTTGAAAATAAAATATTATCGGGCTTAACATCAAAGTGGATTAAACCTTTAGAGTGAATATTATGAAGTCCAGACAGAATTTGGGTAGCTATTGATATTATTTCTCTAACTGTTAGATAGGAGTCTGTAAGTCTGCGCTTAAGAGACCCATTCGGAAAGTAAGGCATAGCGAGGAATATAAAGTCACTATCCTGGCAGGCATAATGTATAGGAACTACATTAGGGTGGTTGCCCAAATGCAATAGGGTTGCTTCTGTAAAATACTCATCAATATCATCAAGTTTATCTTTACGTATTTTTTTACTACTATCTCAGCATCTAACTGTAAATCAGTCGCAATAAACACTTCAGAATTTTTTCCTTCATGACCGATTTCTTGATTTATATGGAAGCTAAGCTCTGCTGTTCTTGTAGTATTAAGCATGAATTCCTCCTAAAGCAGTTAGAATGGCCTCTTTTTCATACTTATTATGCTGAGTCCAATTTTCAACTCTATCAAAATTAACTTCATCAGTTATATACTGTTTGAAAAGGGCTCTATTAATATTAAGTTTTGAAGCTATTGTTGCAATTTGCCCGCAAAAATATGAAGAAAGCAAACTACTTGCAAAAGCTTCCTGGATTACACCCTCAATCTCAATTCTTCTTATATTTATCTTTTTCGCATTACTTTCTGAGATTCTTAACGCTGCTCTCTCTATGTGATACTCACGTAATACATCTAAAATACTGTTACGAATATATTTTAACCCTTCAGGGACAGACAAGGCTTTAGGTATTTTAATGTCTTCGACATTTATGATTTGCTCCGCATCAGAGGAGAAAACCGCAATGGTTGCAGCATTTGGTCTAACCCTAATTCCTAATGAATTCATATTCTTAAGTAACTCCAATGTGTTGAGAAAGGGTGAGTATCTATCTAATACACTAATGGTATGATGTTTTTCTAACACAAACTGCTTTCATCAAATGCAGCGTTAACCCCGGTGAGCCGAGTTCTTCAACACGGTCGGCGCCGCCTTTATCACTGTAGCCTTGGATGGAGTTTGCTCCGCCCCAGGTCATGGTGAGTTGTTTGTGTGGAGTGGTGCCCATATCGAGAAGGCGTATCGAAATCATTTCTGGCGTATGTGGCCAGGCGTCTTTGAGCTCTTTGTATTTTTCGGCTGTGGTTTCTTCGATCTGGATGCCGAGCTTTAGGCCGTTGGAGAGTTCGAAGGTTTTTGGCTTATTGGATTCGACGTCCCACAAGCCAAGGTTTTTATCATTCCACTCGGCGTAGACTTTTTGAACGCGCTCACCAGTTTGTGGGTCGCAGGCGACACTGTTTTGGGCAAATGGTAAGGTTAGTAGTAACAATAGTCCTAATTTTTTCATCCTGAATTCCTTGTTGTTTCTCGTTTTATCTTTTTACTTTATTTGTATTAGCTTTCAGTTATCTGTTTGTAATATAAACAGTTGTGACGTATTTCGCAAATTGGATGGCAATGGGTCTGAGCAGTAATGCAAGGGTGCATTGGTTTTCGCTCTAAATCGAAAAAATACGATAAAGGTCTAACCAGCTATAGCCCACTCATGCGAGGGGCTATGGCGGAGGGGTGGCTTGTAAGTTCTTGATTTTACAGTTCTTTAAACACATTGTGTTTCTAATCCGTAAAATGTTTAAGTCACAAAACAATAATTAGCTTTGAAACGAGGTTTCTATCAAAGCCTTTATTGTCAGGATAGACAATCGCTTTGGTTACGACGAAATCTTTCCAGTACAGGTGAATAGCGTAAATCGTTACGGGCCCTGTACCCCAGCAGGCAATACTGTTTGCTGGTGGAACGAGAATGAGGAGTAACTATGTTTGATATCATGAAAAGACTATTGGCGGTAACCGCTTTAGTGTTCGTCATGTCAGCTTGTAGCGATTCTGACTCGAATGACGATGATAGTTCGAATAATCAAAAGCCAGTAGCTGAAGCTGGTAGTGATCAGGAAGTTGATGTTGGTGCTGATGTCACTTTAAACGGTGAAGCAAGCTCAGATCCTGATGGCGACACTTTAACCTATCAATGGGTTTTATCTTCTACGCCGACAGGCAGTACCGCAGCATTAACAGCGGATACTTCGGCGACCCCAACCTTTACAGCCGATGTGGAAGGTTCCTATACAGCGGAACTTGTGGTGAGCGATGGTTTGTTGTCGAGTGACGTTGATACGGTGACCATTGTTGCTGTGAGTTCTAACGAAAAGCCGGAAGCAAACGCTGGCCCAGACCAAGATGTGAAAACGGGTGCAACCGTGAATCTTGATGGCTCGGCGAGTATGGATGCTGATGGTGATACCTTAACTTATCAGTGGGAAATCACGTCGAAACCATCAGGCAGCACAGCAACGCTGAGTGATGCTGACGTCGAAAGTCCAACCTTTATTGCAGACGTCGATGGTACTTATACCGTTGATCTTGTGGTTAATGATGGAACGGTGGACAGTAATGTTGACTCAGTGACAGTCATTGCTGCAACCGTGAACTCTGCGCCAACGTCGGATGCAGGTAAGAACCAGCACGTTAAAACCAGTTCGACAGTGATGCTGGATGGTTCGGCGAGTACGGACGTTGATGGTGATCAAATCACCTATCAATGGACATTAACAGCTAAGCCTGCAGCGAGCGCAGCGGTATTAAGCGACAGCTCTGCAACACGCCCGACATTCGATGCGGATGTTGATGGTGAATATACTGCGGAGTTAGTGGTTAATGACGGCAACGTGAGCAGTGAGGTGGATACGGTAACAGTCGTTTCTGCGACATTGAATTCTGATCCTGTAGCAGATGCTGGTGATGACTTTAGTGTAAAAGCGAATACAGTGGTTACTTTAGACGGTACGCTGAGTTCGGATGCTGATGGTGATCTGATTAACTATCAATGGGCACTAACTTCAACGCCTGCGGGTAGTATGGCTGAGTTAAACAATATCAGTCTGGCGACGCCTACTTTTGTGGCTGATGTTGAAGGTACTTATGAAGCTGAGTTAATCGTTGATGATGGCTCGGTGAATAGCAGTGCTGATACGGTGACGATTGTTGCTGTGGAAGCGAATGCTGCGCCAATCGCCAGCGCCGGTCTTGAGCAAAGCGTTAATGTTGGTGCCAGTGTCGCGCTAGATGGTTCTGCGAGTGTGGATGTGGATGGTGACCCTATTAATTATGAATGGGCAATCATTTCTGCGCCTGCAACAAGCACGGCGACTTTAGACAGCACCACAACGGTTGACCCAAGCTTTACCGCTGATGTCGAAGGTTCTTATACGATTCAGTTAATCGTCAATGACGGTTCGATTAAATCAGAAGCTGATACGGTCACTGTCATCGCAGCAAGCGCAAACGCGAAGCCTGTGGCGAATGCTGGTCTAGACGCGCGAGTAACGGCAGGAACTTCTGTCACGCTGGATGGTACCGGTAGCTTTGATGCTGATGGTGATACATTAACCTATCAATGGACGTTCGTATCACAACCAAGCGGCAGTGCAGCAGCCTTTGCGGATGCGACGGTAGCAACGCCAAGCTTTACTGCTGATGTCGAAGGTAGCTATGTCATCGCGTTGGTTGTTGATGATGGCACCGAAGCCAGCATTGAAGACATTGTGTATGTTGAAGTGATTCAACCACAAGTGAAGCTTAGCAAGCAGTTTGGCGCTGATGCGAGTGCGACCTTTAATCAGGTAGCCATGCCGTACGCTTCAAGTGCAACAGTTGATGCATCGGTCAGTGGTTCGGTGGACTTTACGTTAGATACCTTTAGTATCATCGCGGAAGGTCAGAACTACACGATTACCAACATCCAAGTAACGGATGATTCAGGTAATGTTTCACCTTACTTCACGGTGATTAATGATGGCTATGTACTACTAGAAGGCCAAGCTGTTGAGTTTGCTTTGTTGTCGCCACTAACGGCAGGAGTAGAAACGAGCTTAACGTTCAGTTTTGAAATTGCGGAAACGGGGCAAACCTTTGAAGCAAACTATACTTTTACGAGTAACTAAGAAACACGGTATGAAAAACAAAAACCGGGGTTCACCCCGGTTTTTTTATGTTTATCTCTAGAAAACTGGTTTAGAAGATTATTGCTGTTCAGCGGTGAAGCCACCTTGCTTTGCTGAAGGATCATAAATAATTAAAGTCGCAAAGTTACTGTAGTTACTATCTAAAAGCTCGTCTGAAAGATAAGCGATCCAGTCAGGGTGTGAGTTGTTATTGATATTTCCTACCGCAACAACTTCTACTTTAAAGTGCCTAGAGGGGGAGCTTATTGTTACAGAATTTGGGGTAATAGCCGCTTCAGAAGGAAATAGTGTCATGATGGTTTGTTTATCATCAGTTAACAAGTTACCGAGCGATGTTTTTAATGTGGAAAGATCGAGCTTTGTAGCTAGTAGTTGTCCGAAGTGTTCAGCGTTATCTTTGGGCTGAGGCCTGGAGTTGTAGTGAGAGCGTACTATTCCAATAACATCACATTCTAGGTACTCCGATTTTACTAAGAGGTTCCTAGTATTTGACTCAACCATAGAGCGCTTTTTTAAGGACAAATATTCAGCGCAATTATTTGCAGTACCGTTAGTAAAGCTTATTTCAGTACGTTGTCTTTCTAAGGATGACTGCACACTTGCCAAGGACTGAAGCAATGAATGATCATAAATTTCAAATGTGTTGTGCTTTGCTTCCTTTTTTTGACTAACACATGATGCAGCTGTTAGAAATAATAAGGAGATCAATATCTGTTTCATCATATAGTACCGAGTAATGCAGCTTCTTTGTTTCTGCGTGCGGAGTAAATATCACCAAAATTCTTTAAGATTTTAATCGCCGCTTTCCAGTTTTCATTGGTAACAGCTTTCCAAAACTTGGGAGTTCTACTTTGTAAATTGACCCCGTATTGGAATGAGACCGAAGCAATAACTGTTTGCGCTTGTTTGGGTAAACTTCGGAAAGTCGCTTTTGTTTGAATAGGCTTGTTAGAAGACGCAGACTTCTTTGTTTTAAGCGGTGTCGCAGCATTATACTTAAGGGTTAATGTGCCTACGTGTTCTGCTTTCACGGCTTTATCTATTAATGAAGCTTCTAATATGGAAATAGTCAAAGGACTAGTATTCAAAGCCTTCTGAGCTTGTTGCTGCTTTAATCCCAAGTAGGGAGTCAGTTTTGTTATAAGCGAAGCGGGTAGGTTGAGTTTTTTAAGATCTGCTTGGTTTCTTTGCCCCAAGTCAAAACCAGTGGCAATGGTGACGCCGCTTTTACTGCGTTGGGGGAGTGGAGCATAGCCTTTTAAGATTTGCCCTCCCTCCAGCTGACTAATAAATTTGTAGTCTATTTGTAGCGACATGAAGTTAATTCCTTTTAACGTGCTATTCTGGATGTATCTTATATTCTATAGGTGGCTTTTAAAGCTATACTTTATAAAGGTGAGACTTGGTTCACGGGTTAAGCGAAAGACTTTTCCAAGATTAATGATGTAACTAAAAGCAGGAAATTGAGTCTTTAAGTAATTAACGCTAATGGAGTAATAGAATGAAACTCAAGGTTGTTACAGGATTATTAACGCTTATTTTCTTACTCTCGGGAGGAGCTAAGTTATTAGGCTTAGACTTTGAACTTGAGGCCTTTGAGCGCTGGGGTTACCCGTTGTGGTTTATGTATTTAACGGGTGCTGTTGAAGTTTTGGGCGCTGTTGTTTTATTGATTCCACGTTTGGCTGCGGTCGCGGCCTTGGGCTTAAGTGGTGTGATGGTTGGAGCTGTAGCGACACACCTCATGCATAGCGAGTGGATGATGTTAGTTATCGCGAGCGTTATTTTATTGATGGCGATGTGGCGCGCTTATGCAGGTAGAAGCGATTTGAGAAAAATCTTACAAGCAATTACCGGGGCTTCGGCTGCACCATAAAGTCCAAGGCTTTTTGAAGCTCTTTTTCAGTGCAATCGAAACAGCCGCCTTTAGGAGGCATGGTTTTATAACCTTCTACCATGCTTTTCATCAAAGCATCTTCGCCTTTATCAATACGTGCTTGCCACTGTTCCACATTTCCACGCAAAGGCGCGCCGCCATGGCCACGTTCGTGGCAACTAAAACATGAACGGTAGTAAATACTTTCGCCGTCATTTTTTGGGGGCTCTTGGTTGCATCCAGCAAGCACCAAAATCAAGATTGCTATTAAAGAGAGTTTAAGCTGCGGGCTCATGATCGTTCACCATATCTTTAACCATATAAAGGCAATCAGCCAAAGGCATGATTTCTGGGTATTCTTGCACCTTAAAACCGAGTCTAAGGTAAAGGTTTTTAGCACGAGTGTTGGCTTTTAGTACGAATAGGGAATAGCCCTTGCTGTCGAACTGTTGATCGCCAATCGCCATTAATTGTTTGATAAGCTCAGTGCCGACTCCCTTGCCTTGTAGATTGGGCTTAACCACCAGTCGTCCAAGGTGCGTGTAACCAAGTCTTTGGTAGGTTTGGCCAAAAGCGACGACTTGTCCGTTGTCGATCAATACTCGGCTGTGGAGTTCATTGAGTTTTAAATCGTGGACAAATGTTTCGGCAGTAAAAGGGAAGCGTACGCCTGGCCCAGCCCAAATATCGAATACTTTAGGGCTTCGAACCCACTCCATGACTTCGAGTAAGTGAGCTTGTTCCGGCTTAATGCACTGCATAAATCGTAAATTTCAGGCACAAAAAAGCCGATCAAGCGATCGGCCTTTTAGAGTGATTACTTGCTTTCTTCTAGCATGTAGTCAACAACAGCTTTGATTTCGTCGTCTGAACAGTCAGCACATGTACCTTTTGCAGGCATTGCGTTGATACCGTTGATGGCGTTTTCATAAACTGTTTCGATGCCTTTAGACATACGCTCGTCCCAAACTGCTACGTCGCCCATAACTGGAGCACCAGCAACGCCAGAAGCGTGACATGCGGTACAGTAGGTGTTGTAGATATCTGCTGGTTCACGAGGACCTGAAGACGCTGTTGTTGGAGCCGTGTTTGATACTTGTGGTACCTCATCGCCTTCAACATAAATTTTGTGGACTGGCTCTAAACGATCTTTAACGTTTGAGTCACTCAAGTGTGTCGCTGCCGCTGCGCCGGCAAATACTGCTGCTGTGAAGCTCACAGCTAATACGAACAAGGATTTAACTTTAATCATGGTCTCTCTCTATCAATACAGATCATCGGCTCTAAGCTTACACCAACAGAGTAAACTTGCCCAAACACCCGAGGGCGGAAATTCAGTGCGCAAATTATAACCGTAATCTGGGCGTGATCAAATAGCCGATGCGAAATAACCCAAAGTTATTCCGAATATTCACTTTAAGGCATACTTTTTTATGGGTAAATCAGGCACAATGGCTTTAAATTCTAGGTGGTGGACCATCTCTTTGGTCATCTCGGAGAAGTAGCATGGGTTCTCTACAGCAAGATGCTTTGCATATGCTCGGCGAAGCACTGGTAAACAACATTCCTTTCAATCGGCATATTGGTCTTAAATATCAAACAGTTAGTGAGGAAGAGTGTGTGATTACTTTCGATATGAAGCCCGAATTGGTCGGCAATTATATTCAAGGGATTTTGCACGGTGGAGTGATTTCATCAGCGATGGATATGGTCGGCGGAACTATGGCTGCCGTGGGGAT
>Ga0208833_1000150_pt1 | contig 19560 bp, 17 predicted proteins | sample DeeseametaMP1788_FD_184181 | JGI IMG/M metagenome (GOLD analysis project Ga0208833, IMG submission 184181) | Marine microbial communities from the Deep Pacific Ocean - MP1788 (SPAdes) | ecosystem: Environmental > Aquatic > Marine > Oceanic | place: North Pacific Ocean | collected 2011-05-03 | reverse complement strand
CGATGGGCAAAACGGCATAGACGCGGTCCTGCCCTTGCTGGTTGGTATCATGGAAGACGCGACCAGACTGGCCCACATACCATTTCAACGCGGCAAAGGAGGGCAGCTCTTGCTCGGCCGCTTCAACGCCATTTTTGGTCGTCAGGATGTCGCCCTGCGCGTTGAAGGTCAGCATCGCGATCGGCTGCGACCCTGTCTCGGGCACCGGTGCGTCGTTAAAAACCTTTTCGGGAATGGACAGGTTGATAAAGCCGATCAGCTCTTCTTCCACCTTAAGCGGGTTGGTGACGATCAGCACCGGTTCCTTGCTTTGTGCCGGCGTGCTGGTGACATTCGCCATGCGACTTTTGTGTTCAATCATCTTTTGAAATACAGGCCGGTCCGACACGTTTCCCGAAACGCCTGTCGACACACAATCCATCCGCCCGTCGTTTTGGATGAAGCTTACGACTGTATAAAGGTCGGAGGATTGCTGATATTCGCGCATGAAAGCGCTGCAGGATACATTGTCAGACTTGATCAGTTTGACCACGGACGCCAAAGCCGCCGCTGCGCCGAACGCCTCCTGAATGGTGCCGCTTTCCTTCGCCGACGCTTGCTCTGTAATGGCAAGCAGCGACAGTTCGGCATTCTCGAGGTTCTGCTCCGCAATCTCTCGCGTCTGCACAACGGCGATCAAACCGATAGGCAGCAACGCAAGCGATAGAAAAAGCAGCACGCGAAACGCGAGGCCACGAAAGATATTTGTGGACAGAAACCCCGACGTCACGATCAGAAAGAAGACACTTTAGATGCCGAGATAACCGACATCGTCGCATCATCCGTCATTTCGAGGCTTTCGTCATCGCGCAGGCCCATCAGCTCAGCCAGCCGCGCGCGGGCACGGTTCGTCCGGCTTTTGATCGTACCGACGGCCACGCCACACATCTCGGCGGCTTCCTCGTAGGAAAAGCCCGATGCACCGACCAGCAGCAATGCCTCGCGCTGTTCGTCTTTCAGCAAACCCAGAGCTTTACGGAAATCGGTCATTTGCATATGCCCGTCATGCGCTGGCTTTTCGGCAAGGCTTTCGGTGAACACACCATCCACATCAGCGACCTCGCGGTTGGCTTTACGACGGGAAGAATAATAGGTGTTCCGCAAAATTGTGAAGAGCCAAGCGCGCATATTTGTGCCGACTTCAAATTTTTCGATGTTGGTCCAGGCTTTGACCAGAGTATCCTGAACCATGTCATCCGCGACGGCACCGTTCCGGGTCAGGCTGATGGCAAAGGCGCGCATGGCGGGCAAATGCTCCACCAGTTGGTCGCGGGGATCAGAATTGCTCATCCTTTTTTACCAGCGTTTTTATCCTGTTCTTTCAACTGATTAAGCAGGTCTTTAAATTTATCGGGAATCCCTTCTTCCATCGTCTCGTCATAGACGCGGCGAAGATTTTCGTCGATAAAGCGCTCACGCTCGTCGTTTTGGCCTGATTGCATGAACAAGTTTCCTGCCTTCTTTAAATACTGTATTTATACATATGACACGGAACCAAACACAGCGTTAGGGGGTTTGGTTCCAGAAATATTTTAAAAGGACGACAATAAATGACGGATGTCACCGAAACACCAAGTGTCAGCGATGCGTTGGGTGAATGCCTTCCTTACCTGCGTCGCTACGCGCGCGCATTGACCGGCAGCCAGAACAGTGGCGACGCTTTTGCAGCCGCCTCGCTCGAAGCGATTTTGACGGACCGGTCGGTTCTGGATGGTGTAGACACCCGCACAGGTGTGTTCCGCGTTTTGTACGGCATCTGGGCCAGCGCCGGTGCGCCTGTCGAAGAAGGTGAAAGCGGGCCCCGCGCCAAGGCGCAAAAGCACCTCGCCAAACTGACCAACCACAGCCGCGAAGCGTTGCTGCTGCACACGATCGAAGGGTTCTCCTTTAAAGAAGTCGGCCAGATCATCGGTGTTGAAGAAGGCGAAGCCAGCGAGCTGGTGCAGATTGCCCGCCGCGAAATGGCAGATAGCGTTACCGGTTCGGTCATGATCATCGAGGACGAGGCGATCATCGCGATGGACATCGAATCCATCGTCGCCGAAATGGGCCACCGTGTAACCGGTGTTGCGCGCACGCGTGACGAAGCTGTCAAACTGGGCAAAGCGGATGTGCCGGACCTGATCCTCGCGGATATCCAGCTGGCCGATAACTCCTCCGGTATCGATGCCGTGAACGACCTGCTGCGCGATCTGGGTAACCGTCCGGTGATCTTCATCACCGCATTCCCCGAGCGCCTGTTGACCGGCGACAAGCCCGAACCCGCGTTCCTGATCTCCAAGCCCTACACGGTGGATCAGGTCGTATCGGCTGTTTCGCAAGCGATGTTCTTCTCGTCGACAGAAACGCTGCACAGCTAAACCGGCATACACACAAACGAACGAGGCCGCGGTGGTTCCACCGTGGCCTTTTTTATCGATCCTGTGGGACGCAAGCCACGCCTTTAAGGAACTTATATCTACAGGGCGCGTTTGGTTGGTGAACACATGAATAATGGAGACCACCATGGCCAAGGACGTAACCAACACAAGCAACTTGTCTGTCGATGATATCTCGGTCCAGCTGGCCGTTTTGAAAGACGACATCGCGTCGCTGACAAGCACGATGGCCGATCTGACCAAAGCCAAAAGCGCCGAAGCCGCCAACCAGGCGAAATCCACAGCGCAGGATCTGGCGAACTCCGGCCGTGACAAGGCATTGGAAGCGCAGCAAACAGCCGAAGATTTTGTGCGCACACAACCCGCCGCCGCATTGGGTATCGCTGCCGGTGTCGGCTTTATCGCCGGTCTGTTCGCGACACGCCGCTAATGTTCGAATATGTGACGGATAGGGTTGCCCAAAAGGCAACCCGAACGGCGCAAACTGCCGCCATCGGCTTTGGCGCAATGCTCTGCCTGATTGTTGGCGGGGCGTTTCTTGCCGTCGCCGCGTGGCTGTTTTTGCTTACCATCACCACACCGTTGGTAGCCTGCCTGATTATGGGCAGCTTGTTTTTCGGTATGGGCCTCGTATTGATTGCAGCCCTGTCGATCCGGGCCCGTGCAATCCGGCGTCAGAAACGCGAAGCCGCCTTACGCGCACAGGCGATGCAACAGGCGCAAGCCACCGGCGGCGTCGGCGGAATCGCCGCGATTATCACGGCTTTCGTCAACGGTCTGAACGCAGGGAAGCAAGCGCGTCGCTAATGCCTTGCACCATAGTGTCATTGGTGAAAGGCCGGTCTACGACGGAATAGATGTAGGTGTCGGGAATGCTTTGACCTTCGCCATATAGAACATAGGCGACATCTTTCGTGGGCAGGTCTGCGGCAAAGAGTTCCGACAGGTCATTCGACGTGCCGGACACAAGCGCCACGGCCTGAGACGAACAGCTGCGCAGTTCAGAGATAAAAGCGGAAAGGGTTTCGGACACAGACAATGCGGCGTCACCGAATGCCTGTTCCAGCATGTCGATCACATCCGCCCGAACGATCGGGTCAGTATCGAATACGAAAAAAGGAATCACATCGCGCCTTTCTACTCCCGCGAAGGTAGCAATATTTCCAAAGCGCCGCGTTAAACTATGACATACGAGTTAGGAATTTTTTCATGGGTATCGATTGCCGCTATTGTCCGCTTCACAAAAAGGACGCCTTTGTCACCATGACAAGGGAAGAGCTTGAGTTCATGCAGAAATTCAAGGTCGGTGAGCTTAGCGTCGACCCCGGCACGACAATCCTGATGCAGGGGTCCAACTCCCCCCAACTCTATACGGTGCTGTCCGGCATGGGCATCCGGCATAAGTCGCTGGATAATGGTGAACGGCAGGTCATTAACTTTGTCTTCCCCGGCGATTTCATGGGGCTTCAGGCCGGTATGCTTGGCGAAATGGGCCACAGCGTAGAGGCGCGGACACATATGCGCATGTGCGTGTTCAACCGCTCGGATTTCTGGACCTTCTTCCGCAGCAATCCCAGCCGCGCGTTCGATATCACATGGCTCGCCGCGATAGAGGAGCATTTCCTTGGCGAAACGCTTGCCACTGTCGGCCAACGCACCGCGCTGCAAGCGGTTTCATGGGCAATGCTCAAGTTCTTTGAACGCGGAATGGGGCTGGGGTTGGTGACAAATAACACAATGACCCTGCCCTTCACGCAACGCGATCTGGCGGATGCATTGGGTCTATCGCTTGTCCATACCAACAAAACCCTCGCGAAGCTGCGTGACCAGCAACTCGCGTCCTGGTCGGATCAGGTGCTGCAGGTCAACGACCTCGACAAGCTCGCCGACGTCGCCGAGACAGAGCGCAGCAAACCGGCCAAGCGCCCCTTGATGTAGGCGCTATTCCTCGCTCACACTGACCAGATTATCCGCAACATAGGCCCCGCGTTTGCCAAGCGGCCGGTCACGGCCAATGGTGCTGTCAGGGCGCGTGCGCAGTTCAACCTGCGCGTTCCACGACGCCCCCATCAGCACCAGAAAACTGCTGATCCACAGCCAGACCAGCATGGCGATCACAGCGCCAATAGACCCGTAGACCTGATTGTAATTGCCGAAGTTCGCAACGTAATAGCTGAACCCGATCGACACCACCGCCCATGAAAACACCGCGAAAACGGCCCCCCATGTCAGCCAGCCGATGCGCGCCGCACGACGGTTCGGGCCAAAGCGGTACAGCACACCAACACCGGCCAATAGCACCAAAATCGCGATGCTCCAGCGGATGATCTCGGCGACGAAATAGCCGAATACCCCCAGGGGGATGAACGACAGCACAATCGGTGCGATCACCACAGTGATCAGCGCAATCAGCCCCACCATCACCAAGGTAAAGGTCAGCATCAGCGCCCGCAGATAGTGTCGCGCGGCGTTGCGATTGCGTTCACTATACACGCTGTTCAGGCCGATCATCATCGCGCCCACACCTGCCCGCGCCGACCACATCGCCACCAGAACCGAAGCCGCACCAGCCCACCCCAGTTTGCCGGTGCTGGTCGTGACCAACGACACCACCTGATCATTGAGAATATCATAGACGTCATCGGGCAGCAGACCGCGCATGTCTTCCAGCTGGGCAATGACAACCACAGGGTCAGAGATCAGGCTCAGGATCGTGACCAAGGCGGCAAGGGCCGGAAACAGCGACAACATCGCATAAAAAGCGACCCCCGCCGCAATCAGCGAGACGTTCTTTTCAGAGATATCAACCAGCGCCGCTTTCAGCGCATCCCAGTACAGCTTTACGGTGCCCACCGATTTCTGTGTCAAAACCCTTGATCCTCGTTCCCCACGGCTGCGGCCCCTGCCACATCACATTTACGCTACTTTTCCTCTTCTACCTCATCGCGCACCTGACCCCAAGCGACGAGGGTAAAGATGATCGTTCCGCCAACAATGTTGCCCGCAAGCACCGGTAAGAAGAACTCGAACACCGCCGCCATCAGGCCAAGCTGGCCGTCCAGTATCATCACCGCCATCTCGACCGACCCCGCAACGATATGCGCAAAATCCCCCGCGGCGATAAGCCAGGTGAACACAAGGATCAGGAAGAACGACGTCTCATCCGCCTGCGGCATCATCCAGACGATAAGCGCGACGATGACCCCCGCCGGAATGGCCCGCCAGAACCCCTGATAGGCCCCCATGCTGGTTGCGTGATGCGACAGGTCCAGAATGGCGGGCAGCACCTCGGGCGAAATCGCGGGCGTCCAGAGAAACAGCATCGCCGCGGCAAAGGCCCCCACCACATTCGCCGCCAGCACGATCCCCCACAGGCGGAACATACACATCAGCGAATGCCAGGTCTTGGCCCGCATGATCGGCAAAACGGTGGTGATGGTGTTTTCGGTAAACAACTGCATCCGCCCCATGATCACCGCCAGAAAACCCAGCGAATAGCCCAGGTTCTCGATCAGGAAACGGTGCCCGGTATCGGGCAGATAGGTCCGGAACACGGCCTCGCCCAGAACCGACAGGCTGATCATAACCCCCGCCGCGATCCCCGACCAGATCAACGACCGTTTGCTGCGCGCCAGCTCTTCCTCGCCCTCACGGCGGATCACTTCGTAGATCAGCTTGGGCGACAGCGCCGTCGCTTCGCTGACCGATTTCTCCTCGGCTTGCGCGTCCTGTGGTTTCTTACGCGAAACCCTGCGTTGAATAAGAGGGGCCATTCCTGCGCTCCTGAAAACTACGAACAAATGGGGCCGAGGCCTAAAAATCTGATTGTGATCCAGCATCAAACTAGCGCAGAAACTGCATAAGCACAGAAAGTAACGCAGCAGGGCCGCATAATGTTCACAGAAGATACCAAACTCATGTCGGCAATCCGCGACCGCTTTGCCCATGTTGACAGCTGCCCGTTCCAGGGACCGCGCGTGTTTTTCGAAAACGCTGGCGGGGCCCTGACATTGAACACGGTCGTCGAGACCTCGACCAAATTCGCAGCCATCCCCGACAATCAGGGGCGCGACAACCCCGCGTCCCATGCGCTGGTCGATATCATCAAACAGGCCCGCGCCGATATGGCGCTGTTTTTCAACGCGCCTGACGGGCAGTTCTTTGTCGGCGAAAGCGGGACAGAGCTGTCGTTCCGCCTGATCCGGACAGCCGTTATGGGCAGCGCCCCGGGTGCCGTCATCGGGTCTACTGTGGAACACCCCGCCTCTCGCAGCGCGGCGCAACACTGGGCCGATGTGGCGGGCAAACCCTATATCAGCGTGCCCCACGATAACGCGACAGGTCAGGTTACGCCCGACGCCTACGCCGCTTTGATGACCCCAGAGGTACGGGTCGCCACGATCCTGCATACCTCCCCCGTGACGGGGATCGCCAATGATGTGGCGGGCATCAGCGCCGCGGTCCGCGCGATCGCCCCCGACGCCTATATCTTTGTCGACGGCATCCAGCACGCCAGCCATGGGCATATCGACATCGCCAGCTATGACATCGACGGCTATGTCATCTCTCCGTACAAACTGTTCTCGCGCCACGGCTATGGCATTGCCTGGGCGTCAGAGCGTCTTACCGCGCTGCCGATCGAGACACTGGCGAACGGTCCCGCCGGGAATTGGGAAATGGGCACCCGTGACACGGGTGCCTATGCGACATTCTCGGATGTGGTGCACTATTTCGACTGGCTCGGCAGCCAAGTGTCGTACGCCACTGCCCCCCGCGCGCGGATAGAGGCCGCCGCCGCTGCGATCCACGACCACGAGCAACAGCTGACCAATGCGCTGCTGTTCGGCACGGGAAACCTCGCCGGATTGGCCGATCTGGCGGGCGTCACGATCCTGGGCGGCACCGACAACCCCGACCGCGAGGGGCTTGTGTCCTTCACGCTCGACGCCCTGCCCGCGGCGGATATCGTGGCCCAACTCAACGCCCAAGGCATCCGGACCCATGTGCGCAAGGCGGATCACTACTCCGGCAACATCCTGACCCCGCTCGGGCTTGATGCCGCGGTGCGTGTGTCGCTTTGCCATTACAACTCCATGGACGAAGTCCGCGCCCTGCTCACGGCAATGAAAGACATCGCCGCATAAATGCCCGGTTGCGGCTTCATTTTGCAAAATAAACTCGAATCCGACGGGGCAACTGCAGACTTCGCTTGCCATATATGAACGCCCGTTCAAACATGGCGGTATGACAAGCACTCTCTCTACCGCCATTATCGCCAAGCGTGACGATCTGATCGCGCTGACCCAAGATCTGATCCGCATCCCGACGCTTAACCCGCCGGGTCAGGACTATCGGCTGATCTGCGAATACCTTAATACCCGCCTGCGCAAGCACGGGTTCGAGACGCAGCTGATCCGCGCCTTTGGTACCCCCGGCGATAGCGAGAAATACCCCCGTTGGAACATCATCGCCCGCCGCGAAGGGCGCAGGGCGGGCGAATGTGTCCACTTCAACAGCCACACCGATGTGGTCGAGGTCGGGGCCGGCTGGACGTTTGATCCCTTTGGGGCCGAAATCTCGGACGGCAAGATTTACGGACGCGGCACCTGCGATATGAAAGGCGGGCTGGCGGCCTCTATCATCGCGGCCGAGACCTTTATCGAACAGCACCCCGATTTCAGCGGCGCAATCGAAATCTCCGGCACAGCGGACGAGGAATCCGGCGGCTACGGCGGTGTCGCCTATCTGGCCGAGCACGGGCATTTCAACCCGGACCGCGTTCAACATGTGATCATCCCCGAACCGCTGCAAAAAGACCGTATCTGTCTGGGGCATCGGGGCGGCTGGTGGGCCGAGATCGAAACCAAGGGCGAGATCGCCCATGGCTCCATGCCGTTTCTGGGCGATTGCGCCGTGCGCCACATGGGCGCAGTGCTCTCCGAGTTCGAAAACAAGCTGTTCCCCGCCATGGCCGCCCGTCACACAGACATGCCCGTGGTCCCCGAAGGGGCGCGTAGTTCAACCATGAACATCAATTCGATCCACGGTGGGCAAAAGGAAAACGACCCGGATTTCGACGGGCTACCGGCCCATTGCGTGCCAGACAGCTGCCGCATCACCATTGACCGGCGCTTTTTGCTGGAAGAACCGCTGGATCAGGTGCGCGGCGAAGTGCGCGCCCTGCTGGAAGGTCTGCGCGAAACGCGGGTCGATTTTGACTACGAGCTGACAGAGCTGAATTCGGTCCTGCCGTCGATGACCGACCGCGATGCACCGGTCGTGCAAACTGTCGCCCATGCGATCGAGGATATCATGGGCAAAGCGCCTGAATACGTCGCCTCCCCCGGGTCATACGACCAGAAACACATCGACCGGATCGGCAAGCTCAAGAATTGCATCGCCTATGGCCCCGGCCTGCTAGAGCTGGCGCATAAGCCGGATGAATATATCGGCATCGACGATATGGTCGACAGTGCCTGCGTGATGGGGGCCGCGCTGGAGACGCTGCTGCTTCCGAAAGACTAAGGCCGTCAGCCTTCAGCAAAGGCGTGTGGCGCGGCGATTGCCAGACCGTCGACGATCGCGGTCATCGAGGCCCCGCGGTGCAGTTCGGCCTGCGGAAATGCATCGCGCATAGCGCGGTCGATCACGCCCATCAGGCTGGACCCGCCGACAAAGATCAGCTTGGTCACGGCATCGGGTTTTACCTCTGCCTGCGCCGTCAGATCGGTCGCAACCTGCGCGATCTCCGCTGCCATCTGCGCCAAACTTGCCGCCATCATCGCCGGTGGCAGTGGGACCGTCAGCCCGCGCTCCACGATCTTGAGGTCGATCTGCGGCGGGGCGCTGGCATCGGGGTCATTCGCCGCGATCTTGCCGGCCTCTACCGCGAAGGCCATATCGTGGCCCAGCTCATCCTCCAACACATGTTGCAGTCGGTTCAGCAGCTTCGGCTCTACCGCGTATTTCGCCAGATCCTCGACCGCGCGACGCTGTTCGCGGGTGTAAAGGAACGGGATTTTCTGCCATGTCGCCAAATCGGCAAAAACCGCATGAGGGGCGGCGTGGGTTTCATCACCGAACACATGTTTGATCTGGCTGCCCATCCCCAGATGCGGCATCACATGCTGAAGGCTCAGCTCGCGGTCAAAGTCGGTCCCGCCAATGCGCGCCCCTTTGCTGGCGAGGATATGAATGCCCGCGTCACCTTCCTGCCGGAAAAGGGTAAAATCAGACGTACCGCCCCCGATATCGACGATCAGCCCCAGATCGCCGGGTTCAAGCACGGCACGATTGGCCAGAGCCGCGGCCTCGGGTTCGGGCATGAAGCGGACCTGTTTGAACCCGGCTTGCATATAGCATTCGGTCAAATCCACCAGCGCCTGCGCGTCCCGCGCCGGATCGGCGCTGTGGAACATCACAGGTCGCCCTGACAGCGCCCGATCAAACTGCTGGCCGGTGGCGTGCTCTGCCTTCGTCTTCAGCTCGGCCAGAAAGCTCGCCACGATGGCGATGAAATCCATGCGTTTGCCCAGCAGAACCCGACTTTCGCGCATCAAGGGCGTGCCCAGCAGACTTTTGAGCGCACGCATATAGCGCCCGTCGCCGCCGCCGATCAGCGCCTCTTGGGCACCGCGACCATAGATGATCCGCTTTTCCTCATTATCGAAAAACAGCGCGGTCGGCAGCGTGTTCTGCCCCGCCTCGACGTTAATCAAATGCGGCACACCGTCTACTGCATACCCCACGGCAGAGTTAGACGTTCCGAAATCGATACCCAAAGTGGGTGACATCGTAGCCATGGCGCGCCCCTTCAAAACCTCAAAAAACGGCGCATAAACCGCACACAGGCTGGGTACAACCGATAATTGCGACAGCATCCCGACGCTGGTCAAACCTGACAGAACTGGTTAACATTTTCCTTATTGCCAACAGGAGACACCCATGGCCCATCTTCGCAAACGTATTCTAGGCACCTGCGCTGCCGCGCTGATGGCTACCGGCGTCGCCGCGAAAAACGACATCACCGTCGCGATGCAACTTGAGCCACCGCATCTGGACCCGACAAGCGCTGCGGCGGGGGCCATTGATCAGGTGCTCTATTCCAACGTTTTCGAAGGGCTGACCCGCTTTATGGGCGACGGATCGGTCGTGCCCGGGCTGGCGCAATCGTGGGAAATCTCTGACGATGGCCTGACCTATACGTTCAAACTGCAAAGCGGCGTGACCTTTCACGACGGAACGACGATGGATGCTGCCGACGTCAAATTCTCGCTTGACCGGATCAATGCCGAAGACAGCGCAAATGCCCAAAAGGCGCTGTTCGGCGCGATCTCGGAGGTGACAGTCGTCGACCCGTCGACCGTCGAAATCAAACTGTCAGAGCCGGACGGCAACCTGTTGTTCAACCTCGCCTGGGGCGACGCTGTGATCGTGGCACCCGAAAGCATCGACAATATCAAGCAACTGCCCATCGGCACCGGCGCGTTCAAATTCACCAGCTGGACCCAGGGCGACAATATCCGCATCGAGAAGAACCCGAACTACTGGGGGACCCCGGCCGCGCTGGATATCGCCACGTTCAAATTCATCTCTGACCCGACCGCCGCGTTCGCGTCGATGATGGCCGAAGATGTTGATGTCTTCGCCGGCTTCCCCGCACCCGAGAACCTGCCGCAATTCGAAGCGGACCCGCGGTTTCAAGTGCTTGTCGGTTCTACCGAGGGCGAAACCATTCTGGCGATGAACAACAAGCAGCCGCCGTTTGATGACCCCAAGGTGCGCGCCGCCGTCGCCCATGCCATTGATCGCCAAGCCATTATTGACGGTGCGATGTTCGGATACGGCACGCCCATCGGTACGCATTTCGCGCCCCATAACCCGGCCTATGTCGATCAAACCGCGCTGAGCCTGCATGACATCGAAAAATCCAAAGCTTTGCTGGCCGAAGCCGGCTTTGCCAACGGGTTCGAGACCACGCTGGACCTGCCGCCCCCCTCCTACGCCCGCCGTGGCGGAGAGATCATCGCCGCGCAGCTGGCCGAGGTTGGTATCACCGCCAAGATCAACAATGTCGAATGGGCCCAATGGCTTGAGACGGTGTTCAAGGGAAAGAACTTCGGCATGACAATCGTAAGTCATACCGAACCGATGGATATCGGCATCTACGCCAACCCTGATTACTATTTCCAATATGACAACCCCGATTTTCAGGCTTTGATGACCAAGCTGAACACGACAACCGACCCGGAGGCACGCAACGCGTTGCTGGGCGAGGCGCAGACCATGATTGCCCAAGATCACGTCAATGGTTTCCTGTTCCAGCTGGCGTCACTGTCCGTTGCAAAGGCAGGTCTGACCGGCCTTTGGCGCAATGCCCCGACGCAGGCTGTCGATCTTACCGGTGTTTCTTGGTCCGAATAGGGCGACATTTGAAGAAAGCGATAGAAGGGGGGCTTGGGTCGTGCGCAATGCCCCTTTTTTATACCATTTTTCTATTCCATAAGGTTACCCCCCGCTTGCCCGTGGTGTGCCATTGCCCAAGATCTGCAGCGTCTGAACCGTCGCCGCCACCCGCGTAGGGAAAGCGCGCCCGAAGATATCACGGGTCAAGCCGAACTGCCTTATCCGCCCCTCGGACAATATTAGCACTTTGTTCAACGCCGAAATTGCACAGGGCTGGCGCGCCGTGATCACCACCGTGCTACCCCGATCCCGCATATGGCGTGCGACCTCTGCCACGATCTGTTCAGCATCGGGACAGCTGAAAAGCGACCGCAGCGGATCATCCATCACAACCAGCGCCGGATTGCAGACCAACGCCCGCGCCAGCCCGATCTGCTGAATCTGCCCTTGGGTTAACGAGGATCCCCCACCGCCGCGCACAACACTCATATACCCATCCGGAAGAGCCATAATGGCGTGGTGAACACGGGCCAGCTTTGCAGCGGCGATCACCTTCGCATCCGTGGTATCGGGGCGAAATCTGGAAATATTGTCGAAAATTGTCGCGGGCAGAAGATCAATGGTATCGGGCAAATAGCCGATCGCAGGGCCAATCTGCGCGGAAGGCCATCGGGCCAGATTAACGGCATCAAACCGAACCTCACCGGTTGTAGGAGCCGCAACGCCAACGGCCATTTTTGCCAATATGCTTTTGCCCGCATTTGGCCCGCCGAGCACGCACAGCCCATCCCCCGGTGACAGGTCAAAAGAGACATCCTTCAGCCCGTTCTCCGCCCGCCCCTCGATCCCGAGGGAAACGGCGGTGAAAGAAATCCGGCCCTTTGGTTCAGGCAATGCAACCCCCTCGCGCGCCGGGATATTCTGAGAAAAATGGCGGTGCAGATGGCGGTGCGCGGACCAACCGCATGCAATCCCCTGCCAGCCGCTGATCATCTGGTCGATAGGGGCCAGTACGCGCCCCGCCAAGATCGAAGCAGCCATAATCATCCCCGCCGAGATTTGGCCCTGAATGACCAATATGGCCCCGACTGTCAGGATTGAGGATTGCAACATCAGGCGGAACGATTTGCTGAACGATGCCAGCGCATCCGGCGGGGCATGCAGGCGCTGGTGCCACGCCAGACTGCTGCGCTGAAGCCCGCGCCAATATGTGGCAAGATCATCTTGCATACGCATGGCGCGCAGCGGCTCCGCCAGACGGCGACTGTGATAGGACATATCAGCGAGGGTATGATCCTGATTTGCCGAGATACTGATCGTGTTGCGCGTCAAATAGCGGCCCGTTGCCATCACGACACAAGCCAACGCCGCGCCGCCCAGAACCATCGCCCCCAACCAAGGGTGAATGATGTAAAGGGCCAGCAAAAAGATCGGCACAAACGGCATATCACAGACACTTATGAACGCGGGACTAGACAGCAGCCGTCTAAGGTGCCCCAGTTGTTGCAGGGGCTCCTGTGCGCTTGCCGGTACGTTGTTCTTTTCATCATTGCTGATCCAAGCCGCGAAACACTCAGCCCCAAGCGCCAGGTCCAAACGCACCGAAAGACGGGCCAAAAGCCGTTGCCGGATCAGATCAAAAAGCCAGAAGAAACAATAGAGAAGCAGTACAATCCCGAAGAGCCCCATCAGCGTGACCACTGAGCCACTAGGCAAAACGCGGTCATATATCTGGATCATGTAAATCGATCCTGTGAGCAGCAGGATGTTGATCAACCCACTGACCACAAAAAGCAGCACAATCCCCCCAAGCTGTGATCGCAACGCGGCGGCATAGATATTGTGCGTCTGCACGTTGCACTTCCCCCAAAGCAATCAGTCGTCATGGCCGGCATTCCCTTGCGGCCTGACTTCTGTGGTAGGGTGATTTCCTTTACAAAGTGGAAAAATTGGCAAATCTGAAAAGGATCAATATTTCAAATTGTACGTTTATTCTGCGGGGATCGCGGCTTCGCATCCACCATCCACAGTCCTGCGCCAAATATGAAGAATACGAAACCATAGATGCTGCCCCAAATGTGCACCGTCGACAGCGTGAGGGTGAGCCCGGTAAAGCAGAGTATCCAGCCTAGCCGTAGCGCCGCTAGGGTCCGATCCATGGTGAAATCTTTGCGCCCCACACGCCAGAGCGCATAGCCATAGCCGACTGTCAAAAAAGTAAGCGCCGGCAATCCGAAACGCATCGCGATAAATAGCCAAAAATTATCGATACTCGAGGTGTGCATCCAAACCGGCCTGAGCCAATCGTTTAGCCCAAGTCCAAATACAGGCGCGCTCCAGACATTGGTCATGCCCCATTGGAAAATAGCAGACCGCCAGTAGGCGCTTTCGGCAGAAAATGTCGCATAGCTCATGAAAACTTGGATCGGGGTTCGATTGGAAAGCAAATCGATCACGACGTAAAAAATAACAAAACAAGTTGAGAGGATTAGCCATCGTCGCCCGATCCTGCGACATAGGAAACTCCAGAATATCAGCCCTATCTGCACGATTGCCGCCAGCAGCGCGCCGCTGGACAGCGATAGGAAACAACTGGCGCAAATCACCGTCATAACCACGGACCGCAGACCCAAGCTGTGCCGTCCCGCCAGCCCGATAAAGTAAAGAGACGTCGCGATTGTACAAAACAAGCCCCAGTGAATTGGATGCTCGAACGAAAGTTGCACCCGCTCCAGTCCCATGCGGCGATCAATCGCCAGATCCACCGGGGTCGTAAGCCCCGTCATCTTCCACAATTCAATGAGAACAGATGTCCCGCTTTGCGACTCTATCAAAGCCAGAGGGAAGCATAACACGATCAGTCCTGTGAGGATCTTAACCACTGCGGCAAAGCTGTGTCTGTCTCGGATAAAGGCGCGCCCGATCAAATACCCGCCTAGAAACTCGACCCCGATTGAGCCTGCATTCTGTGTCGCTTCCACCGGGTTGTTGACCGCTAAGGCCAGCGAAACCCATAGAAAATGCATAAAGAACATTACGTCTGTCAACAAAACACGCCCGAAGTGGCCGCAAAACAGGCGGAGACTTAGCGGAATAATCAGCACTGCTAACAACGCCTTGGTCCCGGTCATATAGACCGACCCTAAATTGAAGCCGACGGGCACCAGCAGGAGCCCGAAATACACGAGCACAACCCGTGATACGGGCCGTTGATGGTATAGCCGTATGCGCTTGAGAGAGCGGTGCTGGTCCGCCGCATATATGTGGTTCACGTCCAAATCATATCTGTCCTTTCGTAAGAAGAATCGGCGGTGCCACCACCATTGGGCTGAACATTTAATATTGCGTGAAGATTAACCCGCCCTCCGCCTCTTTCCCTGCGAATGCAACGGCTCAGCGAGGTTGATATGTATCGATGCCTACGAATTCTGATCGCAAGGTATGGACTATGCAGATGACACTCGGGCTGGGCATGAAACTGGGGCAAACGATGGCGGGGTCGCTGCCGCTAAAGATTTCGCCCGTCACGGAAATTCTTGCAGATGGTTGGCGGGCCGAGCACCGAGATATACCGTCGTTTTCCACCACTTCCGAGGCGCGGAATGTGACCGTGAACCGGCGCGGTTTTGATACGGCGGCGACGGCTGTCAGCAGGGCTTCGGTTGTGCAACTCACCAGCCGTGTCAGGCAGCCCTACCCGGATCATTCAAATTTTACTGACAAGACCGTCGCGTGTTCAGACTTTGTTTACGCGGGCGATACTATCAACGGTGCAATCAATCACAGCACAAGGCCAGCGCCCCGGCCTATTGCCATGTGGTTAAACCATGACCGTGAGAGGGTAGAAGATGATGTACATATACTAAGGCTGGCAGTTGCCCACGCATATGCCCAACAGGGGCAACCCGTCGCGGCGGTGCGGTTCATCGTCCGCGATACGCTTGGCAACGAAGCATCGCAGGTTGTGTCGTCGCAAAGCAGTCTTGGATTTGACGCGTCGGGGCTCCATGTTCCGCACTATGCAGCGACGGTTGATCTATCAGGCTTGGCCCAGGGGGATTTATTGACTGTAGATGCCACCATCTACCCATGGGTGGGGGACGCCTTTTCCATCAGTGCCGACGCCGATGAATATCCGTCCCCCAACCTGACGACGCTTCGGATGCTGAACGACACGAGCGGCGGGTATGGGGCATGTTATGCCCAAGTCGATGGAACCACGGGCGACGATGCGACGGGTCAGGCTGCGTCTGCGCGCGCAGATGCCATTGCCGCCCCATTTGCGACAATCGCGGCCGCGGCCGACGCGATCAAGGAGTTCAATGCCGCGCATTTTGGGCGGGTGGATGATGCAGGGGGTGGAACGATTTTACTGGCAGAGGGGGCGCATATCTTAACGCCTTTCAAGGCTGCCGGTCGCTCGGCACAGCTGCCCTTCTGTATCAGGGCTGAAGACCCGTCCAAACGGGATACCACGATCTTAACCGACGGTGGGGTCAATCGGTTCAACGGCATACCAACGCACCTCAAGATTTGTGATGTCACTTTGCAGAAAGGCGGGGCGAACACGGTGTTTCTGGACAGTGGTGCGGACTCGGCAGGCAATCTTTTGATAACAAAGAACTGTCTTTGGGACGCCAACGGATTCGGCAGCTACGGCGCTTGGGTTTACCGGGTGGGGCGCTTTGTACAAATCAACTGCTCCGTCGTGCCCAACGAAGATCCACGCCAGGGCAATTCCTTTTCGACCGAAGCAATCATGGTCACTGCGATCAGCTGCGAAAGCTGTGCCGGAACAATCACCTATCACGCGCTCGGCTGTTCGGGGCTAGACGAATTCACCCTCCGGGCACCGATTGGAAACCGGCCTGCCATGACCGGCACGTTTTTAGGGTGGAACAGGTTCAGCAATGGCAGCGCAACCAATGCAATCGTTTCCGTAAGCGCCGAGATCGGGGCGCGGGGCTTTGCTTTTGTGGGGAACATCGTGGAAAGCTGGGGGAGCTCCACAAATGCGGCGCTGCGATTGAACGCTGACAGCGACGCAAATGCAGCCCAAAACATCGTTGTGCACAACAATACCATCGCGGGGGAACGCGCGAATTTGCTGTATCTGGACGGCACCGAGAACGTGGCGAAGTCGGGCTCTTTCCGGAACAATCTGTTTCACCGCATCAATATCAAAAGCGATGTATTTTCCGGCGAAATCTCCCTTACCGGCAACTGGCCAGCGCGGTACAAGGTTGGATGGTCGCATAATGTCGCAATCGCAGGGTCAAGTAATGAACCCGGCTATGGCCCGTCCTCGTGGCTGGGGGAACTGCCGTCGATCGGTGAGGTTTCACATATCGCCGCGCCTTGGGTCGACGACCGCTCTCACACCGGCAGCAACACAGGCAGCGGTGACTACCGCCCCGACGCACTGTCCGATCTGCCCAAAATATCACCCGCGCAGGCCCCCTATGGGACCGACCTTGTGGGAAATACAATGGGCGATAGCGGCTTTATCGGCGCGGTGCTATCCTCCGCGTGATCAAAGACCCGCGCAGAAAACCCTCTCGCACGAAGGTCAGCGCGGGTCTTTCAATCCAGTGCCAGGACAATACCGCGCAAAGCAACGTCAACGGCAAGGCCAGCGCGATGTTCAGCGCTGGCGTCATGTCCCCCCACACCCAAACCACCAGCCCCTGCAGCGGCATCGCGTAAATATATATTCCGTATGAATAATCTCCGACCCTATTGAACATCAGCAGGGGGTCTAGCTTGCAATACCCCGCCCAGAGGCTGGTGTAGGTCACAGCCAGTGCAAGCATTGGAAAAGCGAAAACCGTAGCGTGCACGGCCCATGTCAGGACGATCAACCCAAGGACGAAGGGCCACCGCAAGGTGATATAATCGCGCCAGATCCAGCAGGAGGCCCCGAAAACAAAGGGCAAGGACAGCAGCCGCGTTTGCTGTAGGCGCGGATGAATGAGATCGCCGAGATACGGCGCGACTACCCACGCAATCAGGTATAGCGCCAACAGCACCGCCATCACCCGCCGGCGGGACAGGGCCCCGACAAGGCCGACGAACAGGATAAGCGCATAGCAGGCGACCTCATGCGCGAGCGTCCAAATCGACCCCTCTACGGTGGGATAGGGATTCGTCGTGAACACGCCCGGCAAGGTATATTGCGGTTTAAACAAGAGTATATTTTGCACGATAAACTGCACCGTATCGGGATGAGACAGGTACGTACCCGCGTCTAACCGGCTGACCAGCGGCCCCATGATCAGCGCCACGATCAAGATCGACACGGCCAACCCCGGCAGCAGACGCGCGGCCCGCGCCGTGACAAAGGACAAGGCAGACCCCTGCCGGTCGTAGCTGCCCGCGATGAAAAAGCCGGACAGGCCAAAGAAAACGAAAACCGCCAGCTCCCCCAGCGAATAGCCAAACGCTGTTTTCAAAGGCTCAACCGTGCCGCGCCCAAGCGCGAGCGGCCACGCGTGAGAGACAAGCACAGCCACCGCCGCGAGAAAGCGAATGAGGTTAAAGTGGTTGTCCCGCCCGATGGCAAGCTCGGACAGGCGAGGCGGCTTGGCGCGTCTCTTCATGGTGAACGGCTGCCGTTGCTTTGGCCGCGGCATGTCACTTGTGCGGTCAAAGTCTTCTTAACGGTGCTGTATCGCCTTGGACTCCATCCCATCGGGTGCTCCTTTTGTGAAAATAATTCTGCGGACGTCAGGCAGCGCCATCGCCAGACCGGCCAGCAACAGACCGAAGCCTGCGGCCCGAAATCCCGTCGGCTGGTCCTGCGTGAAAACCGCCCACGCCAATACCGCGACCATACAGATCAGCGGCGGGGCCAATGGCCTGAGCGGCACCCGTTGCACGCGGTGCATCCAGAGCAGCGCAATCATCAGCCCCGCGGCTTCGCCCAGTCCTGCGATATGCACCACATGGGGCAGGCTTGCGCCTTGCAGCACACCCCATGCCGCGAGGGGTAGGAACGTGATACGCAACAGGTCCGTCAAAAGCTCGGTCTTGCGATAGCCTTCGCCCAGCGCGACAATCGCACACCCGCCTTTGACCACCCGCAACGCCTGAACCGCCGTCAAGAGCGTCAGCAGGGGCGGCACAGCGCGGTATTTTTCGCCCAACACATGGTGCACGAAGGAACCGCCAAGCAGGTTGACTGCCATGACCATTCCCGCAGCCAGCACGATATGGCTTTGGATCGTCGTGATCGCCTGGGCCCGAAATTCCGGACGCGCGGCGCTGGCTGACAGGCGGGGTAGAAACAGGCTCATCGTGCTGCGCATCAGAACCAGCGACGGCGTCAGTGTCAGCGATACGGCCATGGAAAACAGGGCCAGCGCCTCTAGCCCCAGAAGACGCCCGACGATGGCGCGTTCGCCATTGAACACCAGAAACATCACCGCGCCGCTTGCCATGAGGGGCCAGCCGAACCGCATGCTTTGGACCATAATGGTCCGATTAAACCGCAGTCGATAAGGGCGTTTCGCAACTGCATGGGACACGAGCGTGCCCAGCGCCATATGCACCAACACGGCAAAAAGCATGATGCGGAAGTCATCGAACATCCGCGATAGGGGCAGCAGCGCGGCCAACGACCCCAGCGGCGGCAGCAGCGCGATCCATATTGCGGCGCGATGTTTGTGGTGACGGGTCTGGCGATAGACGTCCAGATGCATCGCCCCCTGTAACAGCGGCACTACAGAGATCAGGTGAA
>Ga0208833_1000148_pt1 | contig 19714 bp, 20 predicted proteins | sample DeeseametaMP1788_FD_184181 | JGI IMG/M metagenome (GOLD analysis project Ga0208833, IMG submission 184181) | Marine microbial communities from the Deep Pacific Ocean - MP1788 (SPAdes) | ecosystem: Environmental > Aquatic > Marine > Oceanic | place: North Pacific Ocean | collected 2011-05-03 | reverse complement strand
GGAAACTATTGCAAACCCTTAAAAAATAAGGGCTGGAGCATTGCAATCACTTACCAATTCCTATAAAATTCCGCGTCCTTGTAGTTATTGTCACAAACTAATGCCTACTAAGGGCGTTACTTATTGTGAATAAAATTTATGTTGATGGGTTAAGCAGATGAAAAGAACATTTCAACCAAGCGTCATTAAGCGTAAGCGTGTACACGGTTTCCGTGCTCGTATGGCGACAAAAAATGGCCGTAAAATTTTAGCTAACCGCCGTGCAAAAGGCCGTAAGCGTTTAAGCGCTTAATAGCGGTAGATAAAATATTTGAATTCTTTGATGTGAGTGAGACGACGATAACCGATAAGGCCAAGATATTTGGTTTTCCTAGGGATCGTCGATTGCTCACAGCAGAGGATTACAAAAAAGTCTTTAGCAACCCAGTTAAGCTGGTTTGCCCTCCTTTCACACTTCTAGCGATTTCAAGCGAGTCGAATCATCCTCGGTTGGGATTAATCGTGGCTAAAAAAAACGTTAAGTCTGCCGTTAAGCGTAACCGCTTAAAGCGATTAGCGCGTCAATCGTTCCGTTTGCATCAAAACGAATTACCGACTATTGATATTGTTTTATTAGCCCGTCGCGGTAGTAGTGATATGCCTAATGAGGTATTATTCGAGCACCTCAATCGACTTTGGTCGCGAGCAAAAAAGAAATGCAGTGGTTACTGATAAAATTAGTACGACTTTACCAGTTAGTATTAAGTCCAGTTATGGGCAATCAATGCCGTTTTGCACCAACCTGCTCGAATTATTCTATCGAGGCACTAGAGAAACACGGGGCTATGCGTGGCAGTTGGCTGACCATTAAAAGAATTGGTCGTTGCCATCCTGGCTGCGAAGGTGGACACGATCCTGTACCCACAAATCATTCGATCCAACAAACAAAAGCTGTTAAAGAGTAGATTATGGAATCAATGCGCGGATTTTTTATTCTGGGCCTAGCGGTATGTACTTTTTTGTTATACCAAGCTTGGCAAAAAGATTATGGCCCTCAACCTTCTCAACAAGAGAGTGTCGCTGAACAGGGCGACGTTGCTGTCGTTAGCAACAATACAGCTGTTAGCAGCGACAACTTAGTGACAGTAGAAACAGATTTAGTCAGCTATCGCATAGAGCCTAATGGCGGTGATATCGTTTATGCTGAGTTAAAGCAGTACAACGTTGAGTTGGATAAAACAGAAAATAAAGTTGTGTTGTTTGATTATCGTGATCGGATGTATCAAGCAAAAAGTGCTTTATTGGGACAAGGCGCTCCAGATAACCAGCTGCCTAGAGCTAGTTACTCTACTGAGAAGAAAAGTTACACGTTAGCAGAAGGTGAAGAAACGTTAACGGTGCCATTAAGTTGGACTAATAGCGCCGGTGTGACATTTAAAAAGAGTTTCACTTTCACCCGAGGCCAGTACTTGATTAATATGGCTTACAGCATCGATAACCAGTCTGCTAACGATAGAACCTATAACTTTGTTGCAGAGTTAGCGCGCGACCAAAAGCCAACAGGTCTGGAAGAAAAATCTTCTTTTGGTATGAAGCCATTCATGGGCGTGGCCTACTCTCCTGAAGAACAGCAGTATGAAAAGGTTGATTTTGAAGAGCTGGAAGAAGAGCCTATTAAAACTTCTCGTCAAGGTGGATGGGTTGGCTTTTTACAGCACTATTTCATTGCTGCTTGGATTCCGCCACAAGATCAACAGATTAATATCACCAGTTCTGTAAAACCAAACAAAGACACCACAATCCGCTTTGTTCAACCAACGGTTTCGGTTCCGGCTGGGCAAGCAAAAACCATTAATGCTGATTTGTACGTCGGACCTAAAGATTTAGAGCAACTGGAAGCAGCAGCTCCGGGCTTAGATAAGTCGTTGGATTTAAGTTGGGTGTGGTGGATTGGTTTACCACTCTATAAGTTGATGCAGTTTTTCCATAGCTTCCTAGCGAACTGGGGCCTGGCGATTATCTTGGTCACAATCGTTATCAAAACATTGCTTTATCCATTGTCGGCGGCGCAATACCGTTCGATGGCTAACATGCGAAAATTACAGCCAAAAATGCAACGTTTGAAAGAACGTTATGGCGATGATAAACAGCGTATGCAGCAAGAAATGATGAAGATGTACAAAGAGGAAGGCGCAAACCCATTCGGTGGTTGTTTACCGATGTTATTGCAGTTCCCAATTTTCATCGCATTGTATTATGTATTGTTTGAAGCAGTTGAACTAAGGCATGCACCTTTCTTCGGCTGGATTCAGGATTTGTCGGTAGCTGATCCCTACTTCGTATTACCGTTATTGATGGGCGGAAGTATGTGGTTAATGCAGCGTTTACAACCAAAATCACCAACCATGGATCAGATGCAGCAAAAGATCATGAGTTATCTACCGGTTGTGTTTACAGTGTTCATGCTGTTCTTCCCTGCTGGTTTGGTTTTATATTGGTTGTGTAACAACTTGATATCAGTAGCGCAGCAACAATACGTCACTAAGAAAGTTGAGAATGCTCCTGATAAGCCCAAAAAATCTATCAAGAAAAAATAGGTTCTCGTAGGACTTATTCAGGAATTGGAGTGAGATAGTGTCAGCCAATAATACGCAAGACACCATAGCTGCGATTGCAACGCCTCCCGGTCGTGGAGGCGTTGGTATTATTAGGGTGTCTGGCAAGCTTGCGGAAACGGTTGCACAAAAAATCGTAAAGAAATCTCTCACCGTTAGAGAAGCCACTTACCTTCCTTTCTATGATGAAAAAGATACCGTTTTGGATGAAGGTATCGCACTATTTTTCAAAGCACCAAACTCCTTTACCGGTGAAGATGTCCTTGAGTTACAAGGTCATGGCGGCCCGGTCATATTAGATTTATTACTCAAGGAAATTATAAAGCTAGACGTTCGACTCGCGCGTCCTGGTGAATTTTCTGAGCGCGCATTTCTCAATGATAAATTAGACTTGGCGCAAGCAGAAGCGATTGCCGATCTGATCGAGTCAACCTCAGAGCATGCGGCTCGCTCCGCGGTTCGATCATTGCAGGGTGAGTTCTCGCAAAAAGTTCATGAGTTGGTGGAAGCGCTGATCCGTTTGCGAATTTATGTGGAAGCGGCTATCGACTTTCCTGAAGAAGAAATTGATTTCTTATCTGATGGTAAAGTGCTGGGTGACTTGAATTCGATTATAGACAATATCGAAGACTTACAAAGCCAAGCGCAACAAGGCTCAATTTTGCGCGAAGGAATGACTGTGGTGATCGCAGGAAAACCGAACGCAGGTAAATCCAGTTTACTCAATGCCTTAGCGGGTAAAGACTCAGCCATTGTTACTGACATTCCGGGTACAACACGTGATGTTCTACGTGAGCACATTCATATTGATGGACTTCCCGTCCATATCATCGATACTGCGGGATTGCGTGAGTCAGACGACAAAGTGGAGCAAATTGGTATCGAGCGTGCTTGGAACGAAATCGAGCAAGCGGATCAAATTATCTTAGTCGCGGACTCCAGCGAAACACAAGAATTCACACCGCATGCCATTGATCCAGCGTTTGAGCGATTCGAGCCGTTTAAAGAAAAGCTCTTAATCGTTGCCAATAAAATTGATGTCTCACAACTCGACAATCAATCTTTAAACTCAGACTATAAAACCATTGCCATCAGCGCCAAAGACGGTACTGGCATTGGTGAGCTTAAGTCCGAGTTAAAACAAATTGTCGGTTACCAGCAAAATACCGAAGGGGCATTCCTCGCCCGCCGTAGACACCTAGACGCTATTGAGCGCGCCTTATCGTTTTGCTACTTAGGCAAAGAGCAATTAGTAGATTTTAATGCGGGTGAGCTGCTAGCGGATGAATTACGCCAAGCGCAAAATTCACTGTCAGAAATCACTGGTGAATTTAGTGCTGATGATTTGCTAGGAAGAATCTTTAGCAGCTTTTGTATTGGTAAGTAGCTCACAAATACTGATTAAATCTCAGACTTTGGTTTTAATACCCTCCTTTTTATTATAATTTTATTGTTCGAACCATTATACAGGGAGTGTGTATGATCCAATCAAAAGTAACCCCAAAAAATATTGATCAGCTAATCGCGATCATTCAAAACGAATTTCCCAAAAGTAAAATTAGAGTAACAGGTAAAGCTAGAACACTCCGAAGGCAGGCAGAGTTGATGGCCCAGAGGATAAGAGTCTATAGACTTGAGTTCCTGAAAACTTATCGAAGAAGACAACATATTGTAGAAATGGATACGTGGTATAGCACTAATAAAGGAGCTACCTTTACTCAAACAGTAGATGAGTTTGAAAAAATTATTATTAGGGCAAGATCTCGTGGTGCCTTAGTTTCTAATCATCTATCAAATACTGCTAGAGATATTAGCTGGCCACACGGGACATATATCGAGTTAGATAAGATTGAAGCAAGAATAAACCAGCTGGGTGCCTCTGTGATTAGAGAGCCAAAAGCTGCAGGAGGGAGGCACTGGCATGTGGATTGGTAACGCGTTATTCATATCTTTAGTTATGATATTAAGTGTACAAGGCTGCGGTAAAAAGAGCGTAGCTAACCAATCAAAACCACTAAAGACTAATTATGCTTGGTGGTTAACCGAAGAGGTAAAGCTTGAAGAGCATACAACAAGAAGACTCTTAGATATAGACGACTTTAAGAGTGTGGGAGGTGCGAGTAGTGATATTAATAACTCTAAACTAAGATTCACTGTGTTTTCAGATTTGAACAAAGATGGGATAAAAGAAAAATATCAATCAGGAGTTTATGAAGAAAGTGGCGAAAGTGGTACTTTTGTTATAGTGACTCAGAAAGATGAAGAGTTAATCATTCTAAAAAGAAAAGGGGAAAAGTTGTTTAACGCTTTGCTTGTGGATAATGGTAGGGTGTTTTGGTTTGATTGTATGGAGTGTGATAACTTTGAAGAAATAAGATGGAGCACAAAGTCTGGTTATTATTTATGGTGAGGTTCTTTGAGTCCTATTAAAGCATAATTAATTACCTTCAAACGTATCACAGGATCCAACTAGGCCTGTATTGGCTCCACGGTTAAACCAGTCCATACGTTCTTTTGAAGAGCCGTGAGTAAAGTTTTCACGGCGTGGTGGCACACCAGCTCGTTTCATTAGCGTGTCATCACCAACTGCTTCTGCTGCGGATAGTGCTTCTTCCAGATCACCTGACTCTAAGAATTGAGTGCGTTGTTGGGTCTGGTTTGCCCACACACCCGCGAGACAATCAGCTTGCAGTTCCATTTTGACTTGTAAGGCGTTCTGCCCTGCTTTGTTGGTTTGGCTTTGTGCTTTGCGCACTTTGCTGGAGATACCGGTTACGGTTTGAATGTGATGCCCCACTTCATGTGCGAGGACATAGGCAACAGCGAAATCTCCGCTGGCTCCCATACGTTTTAGCTCAGCGAGAAAACTTAAATCTAAATAAATCTTTTGATCCGCTGGGCAGTAAAAAGGGCCTGAGGCTGCTTGGCCGGTTCCACAAGCGGTCGGTGTCCTATCACGATAAATAACTAAGGTTGGATGTGGGTATTTTGCATTGGATTGACGGTAAATATGAGTCCAAGTATCTTCAGTATCGGCTAACACCACACTGACAAAATCGTAGACATCTTGTTCTTCCGCCGAGGGTTGGTAGTTAGTTTGTTCTGTGGACGTACTTTGAGACGATTGGCCCCCAACCATGCCAGAAACAACTTGCATCGGATCTTGCTTGAACACAAAGATCGCAATAAGCGCCATGATAATACCGCCAATGCTAAACTTAGCGCCGGACTTCATGCGCTGCCTTCGGCGATCATCAATATTTCTACTGCGTCTACGGTTTCTCCACTTCATTGTGGTGTCCTCTAACTGTTATTGTCTCTAGGTTGGTGAATTAAGAATAATCCAAGACGAGAACGAAAGGCAAGTTGGCGGTTGTGATTTAAATAAATATTACAGGATAGGGTTAGGAGGTAAAGGTATTATAAGTCAAGGTGAGGCAGCCGCCCCACCTTGGTTCATGCTACTGATCTTTCTCTAGTTCCTCGCGCTTAACTGATTCAGGCTCAACTTCACGACGAACTCTAAGATCCTTAATTTCATTAATTCTGAACGGCATTTCGAGATAGTTACCCGATGAAATGTAGGTTTTAATGCGCGCGGTTGCTCCAGAAACAGAATTCACTGTGCCAACATAGCTTTTACCACGATAGTTGAAGCGAGCTTCGTAACCAATGTAAGCGCCTAAGTTAGCTGGTGAAGTCGATTGCAAGGTTAACCCTTGGACTCGGGTAAGGTTATCGTCTTTTACTTCTACCACCTGATCCAATTCAGGGAGTTCTGAAGGCAACGGCGGGTTGCCGAATAACTGAAGCACGCGTTTGTCGTTGAAAAATATTCGCATGCTTAGGGCGTTCATCATGCGTTGAGGCGACATATTCATGATTTCCATCGAGTTAATGGCGTCGGCAGGATAACTTTCTAACTTAATACTGCGCGGCTGACGGATATATTCTTCGTAAGCCGTATAAAAATCTTCACTGAAATGAAGGTTGTTATCGTAAAGTACGTGACGAAGATAATCGATGTGTCGTTGGTAATACTGTTCTAGCTCTAACCCTTCAAGATCAGCACAATATTTAAATAAACGCTTAGTCAACTCAGGTGTAGCCGACTCCATGGTAATGGATTTTAATTTTGGGTTTTGTACCAAAGCATTAGGATTAATTTGTTCGAGTAAGAAATCCATGTTGAAACTTCCGTACTCACCTGCATTAACGTACATATTCCAGTTAGCTTGATTAATATGCTTGTCGTAAGTGATGTCGGTGCTGAAGTCCATGGTGACTTGCTCATACCCCATCGCATTTAAATCGCTCACATCAAGAGAGTCTTTATTATCGCAACCAGCCATTGATATTTGAGTAAACAAATCAGGCTCTGCTTGGAAAGAAGAGTTTGAGTCCATGGATGAAGTTAATGGAAACTGCAGTTGCTTGATCTCTGCACCCATGTCTTGCACGCCACCAAAGTATTGCCCTGACTCAATGGAGCGGACTAATTTAAAGGACTGGAATAAGCTGTTGGTGCCAAAGCGTAATTCTTTGATAGTCGCTTTTTGAGCGGAGCCAGGAACCGTGATTTCAATATCAGTGGTTACAGACTTACCATCAAAACTAACATAGGTAGAGTCATAACTGGCCGGGCTTTGCATTTTTATAAACGTAAAGACGTTATCGATCATCTGCTTATTTTTATACCAGATATAACCGTAGGCTAATCCGGCAAGAATAAGAAGTATAATCAGTAATCGAGTAAAAAGTTTCACCAGCCTCTCCTTCCTATGTTTAATTATTAAATCTGAGGTTACTTACGCAAGCAGCAGGATACTGGCATTGTAGCTTGCGTGGCATAAAATCGGGCCAAGGGTGGAGCGACTATATTGACGAAGTAGCGCCAAGAAAATCCCCAAGAGTAAAATAGCGCTCATACCAACCCAGTAATCACTGTATTCTATTAGGTGGAAGCCCATAAATACAACTGCTGATGCACAGATTGCGACAATTGTGCCGAAGCGTTGCCGCAAAGAATCATAAAGAAGTCCGCGAAAGAGGTATTCTTCAAATGCCGGAGCAAGGCAAACGGTGGCTATAAATAATACGGTCAATGCTATGGCGCCGTCTTGTTTGATCAGGGCAAAAGTGTTGACGTCACCGGGTTGTGGCGGATAGTAATGACTGGCAAGGTTAACTACAGCGGCTATAGCGACACCAGTCACGATAGAAATCAATAACCAGAGAACGGATGACTTCAGTAGTGGTATAAAGCGGTTATGGAAATATTCTTTTGTCATCCATACCAGCAGGCCATAGGAAAAAAGGATGGATCCTGTGATAGATGCTATCAGTGCTAAGCCTGATGATTGACTGCTAACGGTGCGACCAGTTACGGGAAACAAGGGTTCAAAAAGCAGTAGCAATAGGCTGGTGGTAAGTGACAATATCAGTAAAGTCGCCAGCGCTAGCCACAAATGGTAAATAATTTGGATGTTACTATCCGTTTTATTGTTAGGCTGTTTGATCAAAGTTTTACGTTGGTATTTTTATAAAGTATTGATTTTAGGTTGATTCGATCAGAAAAGATAGTCAAAAACTGTTCAAAAGTTAAACAAATAAGAGTATGATCTCGCTCCCTAATCGCCAAGGGTTTACAATAGCCCTTTAGCTTATGAATCAACTAGGTTAGAAGTTCTAATTTATGCGTTATCCAGAAAATTACTCAGTCATTATTATTGGCGGCGGCCATGCGGGAACCGAAGCGGCGCTGGCCTCTGCGCGTATGGGCGTGAAAACCTTATTATTGACGCATAATATTGATACGTTGGGCCAAATGTCGTGCAACCCTGCGATAGGTGGGATTGGTAAAGGGCATCTGGTTAAAGAAATTGACGCATTGGGCGGAGCAATGGCCAAAGCGATTGATCGTGCCGGTATTCAGTTTCGCACGCTCAATGCCAGTAAAGGTCCTGCGGTACGAGCCACTCGCGCTCAAGCGGATCGTGCTTTATACAAATCGGCGATTCGTGAAATCCTAGAAAACCAAGAAAACTTAAGCATTTTCCAAAATGCTGTGGTTGATTTAATTGTTGAGAATGAAGGCCCTGGTCAGGAAGCGGGGCAAAAAGTCGTCGGCGTTAAAACTCAGATGGGCTTGGATTTTTATGCGGATGCTGTGGTATTGACCGTTGGAACTTTCTTGGGCGGTAAAATACACATTGGCACCGAAAATCATTCCGGTGGTCGTGCGGGCGATCCACCGTCGATTGCGTTAGCCGATCGTTTGCGCGAACTACCTTTCCGCGTAGATCGTTTAAAAACAGGTACACCGCCACGCATCGACGCTAAATCCGTTGATTTTTCGCAGCTGGAGCAGCAGCCCGGCGATACGCCAGTACCGACCTTCTCTTTTATGGGCGATTCGTCTCAACACCCTGAACAGATTTCCTGCTGGATCACGCATACCAGTGAAAAAACTCATGATATTATCCGTGGCGGCCTTGATCGTTCACCGATGTATTCTGGTGAGATTGAGGGAGTTGGTCCGCGCTATTGTCCGTCGATTGAAGATAAGGTGATGCGCTTTAGCGATAAAAACAGCCACCAGATCTTTGTTGAGCCAGAAGGCTTAAACACCCATGAATTGTATCCAAATGGTATTTCAACCAGCTTGCCGTTTGATGTGCAGATGGACTTCGTTCGATCGATTAAAGGTTTCGAGAATGCGCACATTACACGCCCTGGCTACGCCATCGAGTATGATTTCTTTGACCCTCGTGACCTAAAAGCGTCGTTAGAGACCAAGTTTATCAACGGCCTCTACTTTGCTGGACAGATTAACGGTACCACTGGTTACGAAGAAGCTGGTGCTCAGGGCTTAATCGCGGGCATGAATGCTGCGTTGCAAACGCAAGGCAAAGATAGCTGGTCACCGCGTCGTGACGAAGCTTATATTGGCGTTTTAATCGACGATTTGATTACACGTGGTACGCAAGAACCTTATCGTATGTTCACGTCGCGCGCAGAATACCGTCTAATTTTACGCGAAGACAACGCGGACTTACGTTTAACCGAGCGCGGGCATCAGCTGGGCTTAGTCGATGAAGCGCGTTGGGTAGCGTTTAATCAAAAGCGTGAAGCGATTGATGGTGAATTGAAGCGTATCTCTAAATTAGTAATTACGCCCGAAAGCCAAGCAGCACAAGAGTTGAACAAAGTTCTGGAAAAACCGCTTAGTCGTGCTTATAAAGCTCAAGAGCTACTGCGTCGCCCTGATGTTAGCTACGACATGTTGATGTCGCAGCCTAATTTAGGGCCAAAAGTTGAAGATCCTAAGGTGTCTGAGCAAGTCCAGATCCAAACCAAGTACTCGGGCTATATCGACCGTCAGAAAGATGAGATCGAGCGCAATTTACGTAACGAGCATACTGAACTGCCAAGTGATATAGATTATACCCAAGTAAAAGGGTTATCTAACGAAGTGGCGCAAAAACTCCAGAACCTAAAACCTGAAACCATTGGGCAAGCCAGCCGAATTTCAGGTGTTACGCCAGCCGCGATTTCGTTGTTGTTGGTGTATTTAAAGAAGCGGAAGCACCTTAAATCAGCATAAAGTTCAGTTGAGGGTTTCGCCCTTCAGCGAGTTACTTTCTCTTGTTCGTGCAAGAGAAAGTAACCAAAGAGAAGCACGCCCCTAACATTAGGCCTTCGGCTTCCCTGACGGTTTAAAATTATCACGCGCCGTCAAACGAAACTTCCTGTTTCGTCTTGACTAAATTGGGCTGTCCCTGCCCAATTTTCGCTATAATTTTAAACCGTTGCGGCTAATGTTAAAGGGGGTTTTTGGTGCAAACTGATAAGTTCGGTGTCAATACAGAGTAAGTGCTCTAATTGTAAATATAAATAAAGAGTTAAAGTGTGAATCCTCAGCTAAAACAACTTCAACCAGAATTTAATCAAGAGTGTGAAAACTTAAGTATTTCGGTTTCTGATGAGCAAAGTGATCAGTTGCTGACCTATTTGTCGTCGTTATTGAAGTGGAATAAGGCATTTAACCTGACGGCGATTCGTGATCCCAAGGAAGGCTTGTATCTTCATTTGTTGGACTCGGTGGTGGTGTCGCCTGCGGTGGCTGAGTTTGATTCTTGCTTGGATGTGGGAACTGGCGGTGGTTTGCCGGGAATTCCGTTAGCGATTTTAAATCCTGATAAAAAATTTACCCTGTTGGATACTAACAGTAAAAAGACGCGCTTCTTGAAGCAAGTGGTGTATGAGTTGGGGCTGGAAAACGTGACGGTGGTGAATAAGCGGGTACAAGACTTTAGCCATGATACAGGGTATGCTTGCATTCTTTCGCGTGCTTTTGCGTCGTTAAAAGATATGACCGAGTGGACCGAGCATTTGTTAGCTGATGGTGGTCAATGGTTGGCGATGAAAGGTTTGTATCCACAAGAAGAGATTGATGATTTAGATTCTTCATTAAAAATCGTGGATTCAAAGCAAGTAAAGGTTCCCAATCTCGACGCAACGCGGTATTTTATTTATCTCCAAAAAACACAATAACAGTAACTTGAGGTGATCTGTGGCTTACATCATTGCCATTACCAATCAAAAAGGCGGCGTCGGCAAAACGACGACAAGTGTGAATCTTGCAGCATCGCTGGTGCAGGAAAAGCAACGTGTGCTAATGGTTGATATGGACCCTCAAGGCAATGCAACTATGGGCTCGGGTGTCGAGAAGTCAGATTTAGAATTATCGGCGTACGACTCTTTAATGGAGCCAGAAGAAGTTAAAAGTCACATTGTCACTTCTGACGTTGCTGGCTACGATGTGTTGCCTTCAAACGGTGATTTAACCGCAGCCGAAGTTCACTTACTGGAGTTTGATGATAAAGAGAAGCGCTTGAAACAGGCGTTACAGTCAGTAAATGACTTGTATGATTTTATACTAATTGACTGCCCTCCTTCTTTAAACATGTTGACGTTGAACTCTATGGTTGCGTCGGACTCTGTAATCATTCCAATGCAATGCGAATATTACGCTTTAGAAGGGTTGTCGGCGTTATTAAATACCATTCGTCAGGTTCAAGAGCACGTTAATCCAAACTTAAAGATTGAAGGCATTTTGCGCACCATGTATGACCCGCGAAATCGCTTGTCTCTAGAGGTTTCAAGGCAGCTGTTTAGTCATTTTGCGGATAAAGTTTATCGAACAGTGATTCCTAGAAATGTGCGTTTGGCGGAAGCACCGAGCCATGGGGTTCCGGTATTATTTTATGATCGTAGCTCAAGTGGCTCAAAAGCGTACCTAGCGCTGGCAGGCGAAATTATTAAGCGCAGAAGCGCAGCATAAGTAAAGCAATAAAACTAGAGGACTTTTCATGAGTAAACGTGGTTTAGGCAAAGGTTTGGATGCATTGCTGGGCAATAGCACCAGCAAAACAGCTAGAGAAGCAAAAAAATCAGGTGCCAGCGCTGACTCAGAAACGATATTGAGCCAAGACGGTGTGTTAAAAGAAATGCCGATTGAGTTCTTGCAGCCCGGTCAGTATCAACCACGACGTGTGATGACTGAAGAAGGCTTGGAAGAACTGGCTGACTCGATTCGAGCACAAGGAATGATTCAACCGATTGTGATCCGTCCGATCGCAAAAGATAAATACGAAATTATCGCTGGGGAGCGCCGTTGGCGGGCTGCTCAACGTGCTGAACTTCATCAAGTCCCTGTTTTAATTAAAGAAGTCCCTGATGAAGCGGCCATTGCCATGGCTTTGATTGAGAATATCCAGCGTGAAGATCTCAACGCCATGGAAGAAGCAAATGCGCTGCACCGCTTAAAAGAAGAGTTCAACTTATCACACCAACAAACGGCTGATGCTGTGGGTAAAAGCCGTACTACAGTAACCAATTTATTGCGTTTGATGCAGCTCACGGATGCTTGTAAAACACATCTTGAGCGCGGTGATATGGAAATGGGACATGCTCGAGCTTTACTAGCCCTTGAAGGTTCTCAACAGTCTGATACGGCTAAACTTGTGGTTCAAAAAGGTTTAACCGTTCGAGAAACCGAAAAATTGATTCGTAATATTAATGAACCGAAGAAGAAACCGAAGAAAACGGACAAAGATCATCACATTGTCGCATTAGAGCAACAATTAGCCGATAAGATCGGTGCTACTGTGGCTATAAATCACGGTAACAAAGGCAAAGGTAACCTTGTTATCAATTACCACAGCTTGGATGAGCTAGACGGAATATTACAACATTTAGGTATTAATCAAGACTAGAACACAAGTTATAGGGATTACTATAACTAATTGGTCATATGAGGTAAAAAAAACACTTTTGTGGCTGTGGATTGGTTGATAAAAGGCGGGTAAATCTTTATACTTGCCGCCCGAATTGTGGTGAAACTGGTATTTCTGGCATGAGTCAATCATTAGCTCGAAAAGGCCGAAAGCAGGCCTACAAAATGGTGCTTGTGCAGCTAGCAATCAGTTTTATCTTGTTTCTGATAGGTCTACTCATATCAGGAACCATCAGCCTTTCGCTAGGGGTTGGTAGTCTTATTGTGGTGTTGGTCAACTTTGTCTTTGCCACAATCGTATTTCGCAAATCAGGCGCGCAAGCTGCTCTAGAAATAAAACGAGCGTTTGCAATTGGTGAAAGCGTTAAATTAATGCTGACCATTCTGCTCTTGGTTATTGCGTTTAATGTATTACCGGTGCATGCGGGCTCATTGTTAATAGGGTTCGTTGTTATTGTGTTATCACAGTGGTTTGCCCCGTTAATTATTAAGTAATTTATTACAAAGAGATTTAAGGGGACGCTGACTTCCGCTGATGAAGAAAAAGCGTTTTACTTGATTTAAAGCATAGGGTTTAAGAAGCAATGGCATCTTCAGAAAATCTAGATAGCGTTGGTTATATCAAGCACCACTTACAGAACTTGCAAGTGTGTAAAACAGATGAAGGCTGGGTGTGGAACCAGTGTCAAGAAGCTGGTTTTTGGGCTATCAACGTTGATAGCTTATTATTTGCATTCCTTTTAGGTGCCTTATTCTGCTTCAGCTTCTGGCGTGTCGCTAAGAACGCGAAAATCGAAAACCCAGGCAAATGGCAATCAATGGTAGAAATGGTTGTTGAGTTTGTTGATAAGTCTGTAAAAGACACTTTCCATGGCAGAAACCCTCTTATTGCCCCATTGGCATTAACTATCTTTGTGTGGGTTGTGCTAATGAACATGATGGACTGGATACCGGTTGACCTACTTCCTTGGGTTGCAGAGCAAACCAATGTTCATGTACTAGGTAATGAGCCTCATACTTCTTATTTGAAATTCTTGCCGACGGCTGATGTAAACATTACGTTCAGCTTATCGATAGGCGTATTCTTACTGATTCTTTTCTACAGCATCAAAGTCAAAGGAATTGGTGGTTTCATTGGTGAATTAACCTTGCACCCGTTCTCAAGCAAGAACAAGTTTGTGCAAGTCTTGTTAATCCCAGTGAACTTGTTGATGGAAACGATTGGTTTAATCGCTAAGCCGATTTCACTTGGTCTTCGTTTATTCGGAAACCTATACGCAGCGGAATTGCTATTCATCTTGATTGCTATCTTGATGTCTACGGGTATCGGCGGATTAGTCGGTGGTTTCATCAGCTATATGGGTTGGGCTATCTTCCATATTCTGGTTATCCCATTACAAGCATTCATCTTCATGATGTTGACGATTGTTTACTTAAGTCAGGCGCATGAAGATCACTAATCATTGTCGACGTTTCAAGACAAAGATTAGTAAAGAGTTTAAGTTTTAGAGTTTAGTTTTAATATTTAGTTTTTAACATTTAACCATTTCTCGATTGGAGGAAAACAATGGAAACTTTGTTCGCGTTCACAGCATTAGGTGTGTTATTAGTATTAGGTCTTGGTGCTTTAGGTACTGCGATTGGCTTCGGTCTACTAGGTGGTAAATTCCTAGAAGCTTCAGCTCGTCAACCAGAACTAGCTCCTATGCTACAAACTAAAATGTTCCTAGTTGCTGGTCTTCTGGATGCGGTAACCATGATCGGTATCGGTATCGGTATGTGGTTCACATTCGCAAGCCCATACGTTGGTCAATTGCAGTCTTTAGTAGGTTAATAAGATTGCACGCTGGTATTTATACCAAAACCATGACTAACTACTAGAGAGGGGGAATCAAAGTGAATGTAAACTTGACCCTAATTATCAATATGATTTTCTTCGCAGCCTTCGTGTTTTTCTGCATGAAGTTTGTGTGGCCACATATTATGGCTGCTATCGAAGAACGTCAGAATAAAATTGCCGAAGGTCTGGCAGCTTCTGAAAGAAGCCAAAAGGACCTTGAGCTTGCTCAAGAAAAAGCAGCTGAGATTTTACGTGAAGCGAAAGGCCAATCTGCTGAATTAGTAGATTCTGCTAAAAAGCGTCACACTGAAATCGTTGATTCTGCTAAAGACGATGCTCGTGCCGAGGCTGATAAAATTAAGTCAGGCGCACAAGCTGAAATTGAGCAAGAAGTTAACCGTGCTCGTGAACAACTACGCTCTAAAGTTGCAACTCTTGCAGTTGCAGGTGCTGAGAAAGTGATTGAGCGCAACATTGATGAAGCGGCGAACAATGACATGTTCGATAAGCTAGTCAAAGATCTATAAGGGTTAACTATGGCAGAGCTATCTACTATTGCAAGACCATACGCAAAAGCAGCATTCGAATATGCTCTTGGTTCTCAGACTGTGTCTGAGTGGGCAAGCATGTTAGATTTTGTCGCTCAAGCCGTTAGCAATGACAAAGTGGCAGCACTAATTACTAACCCTGCCCTTTCTTCTGAAGAGAAAGGTGACGTGGTGTTAAAGGTTGGCGAAGGCCACTTAGTCGATAAAGTACAAAACTTTATTAAGTTGCTTGCAAGAAATAATCGCTTAGAAGCATTGCCAGCAATTCGCCAGCGTTTCGACGTGTTAAAAGCGAATTACGATAAAACAGTTGATGTTGAAGTAACATCAGCGGCAGCCTTAAGTGACGAACAATTGCAGCGTCTAACTGACAAGTTGACGACAAAACTTGGTCGTAAGGTTAACATTGAAACACAAGTGGATTCTTCAATGATTGGTGGACTGGTTATCAGAGCCGGTGACATGGTCATTGACGGATCAATACGCGGTAAGCTCAACAAGCTTTCCGAAACGCTAAGAGCTTAGTGAGGAAGAAGCATGAGTGTGCAACTGAATCCATCTGAAATTAGCGAGCTGATTAAAAAGCGTATCGACTCTTTTGAAGTTGTGAGCGAAGCTCGTAATGAAGGTACAATCGTTAGTGTATCTGACGGTATTTTACGTATACATGGTCTAGAAGAAGTCATGGCTGGCGAGATGATTGAACTCCCTGGCGGTAAATATGGTATGGCTTTGAACCTAGAGCGTGACTCAGTCGGTGCGGTAGTACTAGGTGACTACTCAGACATCGTTGAAGGTATGACTGCTAAATGTACGGGTCGTATTCTTGAAGTACCAGTTGGTCGTGGTCTTCTAGGTCGTGTTGTTGACGCCCTAGGTAACCCTATCGACGGTAAAGGCCCAATCGATAATGACGGTTTCTCTCCAATCGAAAAAATTGCACCAGGTGTAATTGAACGTCAATCGGTTGATCAGCCTGTTCAAACTGGTATGAAATCTATCGATGCGATGATTCCTGTTGGTCGTGGTCAGCGTGAGTTGATTATTGGTGACCGTCAGACTGGTAAAACAGCTATTGCTATTGATGCGATTATCAACCAAAAAGGCACAGGCGTTACTTGTGTTTACGTAGCGGTTGGCCAAAAAGCATCAACAGTAAACAACATCGTTCGCAAATTAGAAGAGCACGGTGCAATGGACCACACTATCGTGGTAGCTGCGACAGCAGCTGAAGCGGCTGCATTGCAGTTCATCGCTCCATTCTCTGGTTGTTCTATGGGTGAGTTCTTCCGTGACCGCGGTGAAGACAGCTTAATCGTATATGATGATTTGACTAAACAAGCATGGGCTTACCGTCAAATTTCATTACTATTACGTCGTCCTCCAGGTCGTGAAGCATACCCTGGTGACGTATTCTACTTGCACTCACGTCTTCTTGAGCGTGCTGCGCGTATTAACGCAGATCACGTTGAAAAGATCACGAACGGTGAAGTAAAAGGTCAAACGGGCTCATTGACGGCATTGCCTATCATTGAGACTCAAGCTGGTGACGTATCAGCATTCGTACCAACTAACGTAATTTCGATTACTGATGGTCAGATCTTCTTAGAAACTGACTTATTCAACGCAGGTATCCGTCCGGCGGTTAACGCGGGTCTATCGGTATCTCGTGTAGGTGGTGCAGCACAGACTAAAATCATTAAGAAACTTGGTGGTGGTGTTCGTTTGGCACTGGCCCAGTATCGTGAGCTTGCGGCTTTCGCACAGTTTGCATCGGATCTTGATGACGCAACTCGTGCACAGCTAGAACACGGTCAGCGTGTTACTGAGCTAATGAAGCAGAAACAATATGCTCCATTATCAGTAGCGGAAATGGCTGTTTCTTTATACGCAGCAGAAGAAGGTCACTTGAAAGATGTTGAAATCAACAAAATCGGTGACTTTGAAGATGCATTGCTAGACTACTTCAAGAACCAGCAAAGTGACTTGTTGAATGAAATCAATGAAAAATGTGATTACAACGACGACGTCAAAGCGAAACTTGAAGAAGCTTTAACAAAGTTTAAGTCTACGCAAACTTGGTAAGAATAAGTTTTAAAGGGTGCGCTATGCGCCCTTTTCCACTTACCAAACACTAATTTTAGACTGGAAATAGAGTATGTCAGGCGCTAAAGAGATTCGTACCAAAATTGGGTCGATTAAGAATACGCAAAAAATTACTTCTGCGATGGAAATGGTTGCAGCAAGTAAAATGCGTAAAGCGCAAGATCGTATGGCATCATCACGTCCTTACGCTGAAAAAATCCGCACTGTGATTAAACACATTGCGCAAGGTACTCCAGAGTACCGCCATGCTTATATTACTGAGCGTGACGTTAAGCGTGTAGGTTATATCGTGATATCAACAGATCGTGGTTTATGTGGCGGTTTGAACATTAATTTGTTTAAGCAAGCACTAAACAGCATGAAAGAATGGTCTGAACAAGACATTGAAGTTGATATGTGTCTAATTGGCAGCAAGGCAACTGGCTTCTTTAAAAGAGTCGGTGGTTCAGTTGTTGCAAAGACATCGAACTTAGGCGATACGCCTGAAGTTGATGACTTAATTGGCGCAGTTAAAGTGATGTTGAAAGCCTACGATGAAGGTCGCATCGATCGTTTATTTATCGTAACTAACGAGTTTGTGAACTCAATGACGCAAGAGCCAAAGGTTGAGCAATTATTGCCGCTTCCTGTTGGACAAGATGATGAACTGCGTCACCACTGGGACTATTTATATGAGCCAGAAGCTAAACCACTTTTGGACAAATTGATGGTTCGCTTTATCGAGTCACAAGTCTATCAGGCAGTTGTTGAAAACATCGCCTGTGAGCAAGCCGCACGAATGGTAGCGATGAAAGCTGCTTCGGATAACGCAGGTGATCTTATTGATGACCTTGAGCTTGTTTACAACAAAGCACGTCAGGCAGCTATTACTCAAGAGTTGGCTGAAATTAGTGCTGGTGCAGCTGCGGTTTAACACATTGCTTTTACGTAATTAATTTCGCGTAAAGTAGTAAAGATAAGTTTTTAAAGCTTAAGATTGAGGAAATCAATATGAGCACAGGTAACATTGTAGAAATTATCGGCGCGGTTATCGACGTTGAGTTCCCGCGTGATAGTGTTCCTAAAGTTTATGATGCACTGACAGTAACTGATACTGGCTTAACGCTAGAAGTACAGCAGCAGTTAGGTGACGGTGTTGTTCGTTGTATCGCGATGGGAGCATCAGATGGTTTACGTCGTGGACTAGAAACCAGTAATACTGGCGCGCCAATTCAGGTTCCTGTGGGTACTGAAACCCTAGGCCGTATCATGGACGTGCTTGGTAACCCAATCGACGAAAAAGGCCCAATCGGTGAGAAAGAGCGTATGTCTATCCACCGTAAAGCTCCTACTCTTGAAGAGTTGGCTCCAGCTAACGAACTTCTAGAGACAGGTATTAAAGTAATTGACTTGGTTTGCCCATTTGCGAAGGGTGGTAAAGTTGGTCTGTTCGGTGGTGCTGGTGTAGGTAAAACCGTAAACATGATGGAACTTATCCGTAACATCGCGATTGAGCACTCAGGTTTCTCTGTATTCGCTGGTGTTGGTGAGCGTACTCGTGAGGGTAACGATTTCTACCACGAAATGACAGATTCAAACGTAATCGACAAAGTATCGTTAGTATATGGTCAGATGAACGAACCACCGGGTAACCGTCTACGTGTTGCTTTGACTGGTTTGACGATGGCTGAAAAATTCCGTGACGAAGGCCGTGATGTACTACTGTTCGTTGATAACATCTATCGTTATACACTAGCAGGTACTGAGGTATCAGCACTTCTAGGTCGTATGCCATCAGCGGTAGGTTACCAGCCTACTCTAGCTGAAGAGATGGGTGTTCTTCAGGAACGTATTACTTCGACTAAGACTGGTTCGATTACATCGATTCAGGCGGTATACGTACCTGCGGATGACTTAACGGATCCATCGCCAGCGACGACGTTCGCACACTTGGATGCAACGGTAGTACTTTCTCGTCAAATTGCTGAGCTAGGTATCTATCCTGCGGTTGACCCACTTGACTCAACCTCTCGTCAGTTAGATCCTTTAGTGATCGGTAACGAACATTATGACGTTGCTCGTGGTGTTCAAGGCGTATTGCAGCGTTATAAAGAGTTGAAAGATATTATTGCGATTCTTGGTATGGATGAGCTTTCTGAAGAAGATAAGCAAACTGTATCACGTGCTCGTAAAATTCAACGCTTCTTATCGCAGCCGTTCTTCGTAGCAGAAGTATTTACAGGTGCTCCTGGTAAATATGTATCGTTAAAAGATACAATTTCTGGCTTTAAAGGCATTTTGAACGGTGAATACGATCACTTGCCTGAGCAAGCGTTCTACATGGTTG
>Ga0208833_1000144_pt1 | contig 20226 bp, 19 predicted proteins | sample DeeseametaMP1788_FD_184181 | JGI IMG/M metagenome (GOLD analysis project Ga0208833, IMG submission 184181) | Marine microbial communities from the Deep Pacific Ocean - MP1788 (SPAdes) | ecosystem: Environmental > Aquatic > Marine > Oceanic | place: North Pacific Ocean | collected 2011-05-03 | reverse complement strand
GTAAATAGGCCAAGTTAGCTTTTTACCGATATAAGTATAAGCCGTTGTTTTAATGCCTTCTGCCAATACGCCAGCTTCGTCTAGAGCTTTCATCCAAAGCTCCCAGTCTTCGCCGCCCATGACTTTGATAGTGTTCTGAATATCTTCTTCAGTCGCCGGATCGATAGAAATATCGTGAACCAAACCTTTATCGGTATTTAACGTTTTCTCAGTTACCGCTTCACCGATAGGCTTCAACACCGACTTATAAACGTCGCCAGAATCAGGATCTTGGCGGCGCGGAGAGGCTAACGAATAAACCACTAGGTCAATCTTACCCATCTCTTCTTTAATGATTTTAATCGCGTCTTCTTTTGCTTGATGAGAGAACGCATCGCCATTAACTGACTTGTTCCAAAGTCCCGCTTCATCAGCCGCAAGCTCAAAACCACGATTGTTATACCAGCCGGCTGTCCCCGTTTTTTTGTCTGACGCTTCTTTCTCGAAGAACAAGCCCAGTGTTTTAGCACCATAGCCAAACGCTGACACAATACGCGACGCCAAGCCGTAACCGGTTGAAGAACCAATTACCAACACATTCTTCGGCCCTTCGCCCGTTGGCTTATTATTCTTAATGTATTCAATCTGCTCATTGACGTGAGCGATACAACCCTGAGGATGCGCCGTGGTACAAACGAAACCACGTACTTTCGGCTTAATAATCATAAAAATACAACTCCAGATAAAAATATGGCGCTATTGTAACGTTTTTTTAGGGCAAAGGGGTACTACCAGATAACGCACCAATAATTTGAAACAATCGTGTTTTTTAAGGATTTAGAAATAAGGATAGCGAGAGAAGTGTTAAGCTGGGGGTGAATTCTTGTGAATATTGATGTGGAGTGCTTAATGAATTGGTTGGAAATGACGGAGTCTGAAGTGTTGGCGATTGCAGAACCGATTATGGATAACTTAATGCAAGCTTCGACAGATATTGATTACGAGCGCCATGTCCGCGACTTTAGCGATAATATGAAGCGCATCGTGACGGAAGAAAATTTTGAACAGCAATGCAAAAGCTATCAAAAGGTTTTAGGCTATTTTGCAGACAGAGAACTGATGGGCGTTGTTCGAAAAGCAACGGATGCACGTCTATATTGGAAGCAATGGTACACGATATCGGGCAATGAGTATTTGGCTTTTCTGCACTTAATGGTTCAGGATGGCGATATCAAAGTGGTCAATGTTTCCGTGTCCTAGAATTGTGTTGTGAATAAAGAAAGAGGGCGAGGCCCTCTTTTTTGTAGCGGTAAGAAGTGTGTCTAGTTCCAGCCAGCAAATCTAAAGCCACCAACACCATTAGCGATGAAAGCCGCGGTATAAGTATTGCTGTCGAGCCAGCTAACCTTGAACTTAGCGTAGATTTTAACCTGGGGCTGAACGTTATCCTTGGTACCAAGGTTTGATGGTGCCGTGACTTCAGCGTGCGCATCGAGTCTGAATGAAAAACCAACATGCACTTTAACGACGTTAAAGTGCACTGCCGGGAGATAGTGGCCATTTGCAATATCAGGCTTTGATGGGGTGGCGTAGTAAGTACCTTCTAAACGCGATGTAGTATCGACTAGAATCCAATCTTTGATAATCGAGTCGTGCACATAAAAGCGAACGTCCGCACTCTTACCTTCGCGAGCTTTTTGGTAATCCAAAGGATCCGTGCCTTTGATGATAATTGAGGTGGTAGTGTCTTTGGTATTGCTTACCGCTTTATTATCTTTAATAAAGTCCCAAGCAAACTTAGTGACTTCCAACGCCGTTTTGGCAGGGTCAGATTTACCTTCTTGAAGCGTATGTATCTCTTTAGCTTCTGGAGTAACCCATTGCTCGTTTACTAGTTGTGTTTTTAAACCTTTCTCAAAGTCGCCATCTTCTGGGACATCAAGCACTTCATATTCACGAGTTAGGAGAGTTTGACCATTGGTCACATCTTCTAATACGGCAACTAATTTTTGCCCTTTATATATAGTATTTTCTGGCTGATTCATATTTCTGCTCCTTCAGTTGGTGGGTTGTAGTTTATGAGTAAGCTACTCTTATATTTATACGCCGAGAGCCTTATGTTGCCTATCGCCCTTATGGGTTAACCCTTTCAGAGCATTAAATTTACGTTCGCTAAGATATTGTTTTAACTCACCAAATTCTGATACTTTAGTCCTAGTTCATATTAAGAGTCGTGATAATGAAGAAAGGAACAGGCTGTTTAACGGTTTTTGGAGGCATATTCTTTATTGCCGGTCTGGCAATATTTATTTGGGGAGTGATTGCCAGCGTTAACGTCTGGCGAGCCCAAGACTGGTCTATGGTCGATGCCGAAATGGTCAACTTGGAGCAAGTTTCTTCTACCGACGACGGCAGCACGACCTATGGCGTAAAAGGCTCCTATCGATACCGTTTTAATGGCAACGACTACCAATCGAACCAAGTGACCTTTTATTCTGGCACTGACAATATCGGCGACTATCAGCAGCAACTCTATCGGAACCTACAGCGTGCAAGCAACCAGCAGAGACTCAAAGCCTACGTAAACCCAGAAAGCCCACAGGAAAGCGTACTGGATCGAACCATGCGTTGGGGAATGCTGGGCTTTTACTCCATCTTCTTACTGGTGTTCGGCGGTGTTGGCCTAGGTATTATGCTGTGGGGACGCTGGGGGGCGAAGCGACTCGCTGAAAAAGAAGTTTTACAAGAAGCCCATAGCGAAGAACCTTGGTTATGGCGCAAAGAGTGGCAGGGCAATGATTTCAAGTGCCAAACCAAAAGTGCATTTAAAGTCATGCTCAGCTTCGCCATTATTTGGAATCTAATTTCTCTACCGGGCACTATCGGAGTGCTTCACGAAGGCAATTATTTTAAGGAGCCATTGCAGCTTTTGGTGTTCTTATTCCCTTTAGTTGGTTTAGGAATGATTGTCATGACCGTGATTTATTACCGCCGGGAAAAAGAGTTTGGCGACTCAAAGCTGGTGTTGGAGCAAACGCCTTTGGTCATCGGCGGGCGTAATTCAGGAAAAGTCATTATCAATGGCGAGCTCAAAGAGCGGGAAGTGATGCTAACCCTAAGTTGCCAGAAAGTAACGCGTCGTCGTAGCGGTAAAGAAACCAGAACCACGACTAAGATTTTATGGCAGGACGATCAAAGGCTTCCGGTACAGCAGCATCAGTCACAACAGTTTGCTGTAGATTTTGAAGTGAAGATTCCAGAAGGGTGGCCAGAGTCGAGCGATTCAGATGTTAATAATAGAATTGAGTGGATTCTAAAGGTTGAGCAAAAGCAAAAAGGGCCAGATTTACAGCTCATGTTTGAACTGCCAGCGTTTGTCGTTGCTCACAGGGTAGAGGTTGAGCCGCCACAAGAAGATTTATTTAGTGAGCAGGGTTCCGACGAGACAGCGCTTTCTAAAGGCGGTGACTGGCGATACCTTGATGTTGTCGAGTCATTTTCTAATTATGGAAAAGAGTATTACTTCAGGCCATTCCGACATAAAACACTGGGGATTTCGACATTAATTTTTGGTCTGGTGTTTTTCTCTATTGGGCTAGGTATCTTCATCGCTGATACCAGTTACCTTTTCCTAATAACCTTTGGCGCAGTGGGACTTTTACTATTTTTCATTGGACTGCATGTATTGCTCTTTAAAAGTAAAGTTGCCGTAAGTTCAGGAGTGCTAATCTGCAGAAAAGGGGCGCTACTCAATAAAACCTATCGCTTCAATAAAAGCGACATATCGAAAATTACACGTGCTAGTAACATGAGTTCAGGCGATAAGCAGTATTACCATATTGCTGTGAACACTAAGGATGGCCGCAAAGAAACTATCGCAAAGTACCTTTTTAACTCGAATGACGTCGATGATTTTATCGAGCAACTAAATAGTGAGCTGGGTAGTTACTCATAGGCTAAGCATTGGTAGGAGATTACCGCTTTGGTTAGGTCCATAAAGAGTTGCATACGTTTACATGTCTCTATTAAAAATTGATATTAATCAGTGGGATATCTATACTTCATTCTGGCTTGCCTAAGACGATAACTAAAGATTTCGTCTTAACATTAATAAAACCATTAAAACTTAATAAATTATAATTCGGGGAATTTATGAATTTTTCCAAAACTCTTGGCGCATTAAGCGTGTCGGCTTTACTTGTCGCGTGTGGTGGTACTGAAGATCCTAAAGCGTTTGGTGAGAGACTGTTTGAACAGTTAAAACAAGGTCAATCTGAAGCTATTATTGAACTTAATGCAAATGCAGATGATTACTACTGGTTAATATCAGAGGACAATAAGCAAAAAGCGACCAGCAAAAAGCCTAGCCCACAAGAGGTTAGTCAGCGGGTTGCAAAACAAAAGCGAAAAACTAGCGAAGCAGTCAATGAAATCATTGCTTACGGCAAGATGAACGGTGGCTGGGACAACGCAACATTGGCCAAAGTTGAGTTTGATGAGCTGGAAGAAGGGGATCTAAAGCAAGACATTACCCTTCATATTGACATCGATGGTAAACAGTACCGCGTTTTATTTGATGATGTAGCGTCAACCGACCGAGGGCGCGTATTGACCGATGACCCACGTTGGTTAGGTTTATCGTATGATCCAAAGTTTGATGAGTTGATCGGCGAAAAGCTTAATATTAAACCCAACAACGTGTTTGTCAGTTGTAAAACACCGCTTCATGTAACGAGTCTGGATATATTGCTCAGAGGTAAGTCGAATAATGCCGAGGTTACTGAGTTTTTAAATAGCGGAAAATGCACAGCCAATAAGTCCGCTTCAGCAGTTACGGTAACCATTGAAGAGCTTGGCGAGTACACTCTAAGAGCAAAAGAGTTGTATTCGAAGGGGCAGGGTGAGTTTCCTTTTGAGAAAATAAAAATCAACTTTGAGATCGATGGACAAAAGAAAAGTGGTTGGACTTATACTCGTTGGCTTGCAGATCAAGCGCAATAACAAAGTCTCTCTTCAAAAGCCGTGTTTAGCACGGCTTTTTTGTAACGCTCCATGGTATCGGCGCAGATCATTGACCACATCAGCCAATCTTTGTTAGACAAACTGGGATTAAGCCTTTCATAAGCGTCAACCACTGTTTATAATTCACACAGGCCAAAAGCCGATTTCTCTGCCTTACTGCGTGTGATATCTCAGTTCTGAAGGTAGCTCAACAAGACCGAAGCATTTTCACTGTATGAATGCCTTATCTCGAATATACTAGGATACCATCATGAGTCACGCCGCCTTTAACACCTTACCGCTGAAACAAGAGCTAATCGCTAACCTTGCCGAGTTAGGCTTCGAGGGCATGACGCCGATCCAAGAGCAAGCCTTACCGCATGTGTTAGAAGGTAAAGACGTTATCGCGCAGGCGAAAACAGGCTCCGGTAAAACAGCCGTGTTCGGTCTCGGGATGCTACAAAAATTAGAGCCGAAAAATTTCTCAGTGCAATCGGTGGTGATGTGTCCGACCCGTGAACTGGCGGAGCAGGTGGCGGAAGAAATTCGCCGTCTAGCGCGACCCATTCCTAATATTAAGGTTTTAACCTTATGTGGTGGTACGCCGCTCAGACCGCAGGCTGATTCGTTAAAGTTCGGTGCTCACATTGTCGTCGGTACGCCTGGACGAATTATGGATCATCTAGAAAAACAAACCCTAGATTTAGATTCAGTGACCACATTAGTTCTGGATGAAGCCGATAGAATGTTAGACATGGGTTTTGAAGACGCCATGGAAGCTATCGTCGCCGAGGTCCCACGTGCTCGTCAGACGTTACTGTTTAGCGCCACTTACCCTAAAGAGATCCAATCTATCGCCGATCACATCATGGTCGAAGCGGTGTCAGTCAAAGCAGATGAACAGCAAAGTAACCCCAGCATTGAGCAAGATTTTTATCGCATCAGCGACGAAGGCGAGCGCGACGTAGCCGTGAGATTATTACTGCTACAACATCGCCCAGACTCCACCGTGATCTTCTGTAATACGAAACGTCATGTTAAAGACCTAACTCAGTATTTAAAACATAGTGGCTTTAGCGTCCTAGCGCTGCATGGCGATCTCGATCAAAAAGAACGTGACCAAGCCCTTGTCCGCTTCATAAACAACAGCGTCTCAATCATGGTTGCCACCGACGTCGCCGCTCGTGGTCTCGATATCGACTCGCTCGACTTAGTGATTAACTACCACATCGCCAGCGACCCAGAAGTCCACGTCCACCGTATAGGTCGTACTGGACGTGCAGGAAATAAAGGCCATGCCTGCTCGATAGTGATTAATAAAGAAAAGCACAAACTCAAACGTCTTGGCGAATATTTAGGGCAAGACATTGAAACCTTCGGGCTACCCGACACCAAGTTGCTAAACCAACCAACCTACAAAGCTCCAATGTCCACCATCCAAATCGACGGCGGGAAAAAACAAAAGCTCCGCCCCGGCGATATACTCGGCGCTCTGACAGCAGACTACCGCATCGAAGGCAACGACGTCGGCAAAATCCAAATCGCCAACAGCTGGGCCTACGTCGCCGTCAAAAATGACATCCTCGACGCCGCACTACAACTCCTCAATGGCGGCAAAATGAAAGGCAAGAAATTTAGAGCAAGGAAGATTTAAGTAAATGTCTCTGTCTCCAACAGCTTTATAGAATTATTGAGGATTAAACTTTATGAAATACATAGTGTTGATAACGTTACTCGTCTCAGTAATGCATTATTCTAGAGGGGAGCAATTACACGAAAATTTGATGATGCAAAGCCGTATTTATACCGAAGGTTATTATAGATACTTTGATTTAAACTCAAGCAGCAACCACGACTTATATTTTTTACAGACTGGAACTGCAAATTCAGAAACAAAGCTGTATTTATATAACTTTAAGGATAAAAAAATAGATGGTTTACATTCTCTAGGAAAGCCATTTAAGGACCAGTTCTATGATATTCTCAAAACCTCACCAAAATTAATGTTTGCCGAAGCAGCTAATCTAATTGAAGTAGAAAAATTTGAGTTTAATAGTTCAAACTGCTCAGAAGCATTTGAAATGCTTAGTTATATAAATCTCCCCTACGATGCGGAGGAAGTAAAACCTCTTGAAATCAAGTTTGACGCGCCGAGTTATATTGTTCAACAGAGAAGGGGAAGAGAGGAGCTCATGATTGAGACGATATCCACACATATTAGCTCTGTGACTATAGTTAAAGAACTACTAGCAGTAAATAAGTTACTTGATGGATGTATAAAATAATAAAGCCAAACCATTGCTATAAAGAAGATTACTGTGTAGTAAATGCAGTCAGCTCAATGGAAATAGAAAGAAATTGTGTGCTGGCCCAATATTTATAGGTAGAGGTAACGATATGAGATATTTTGTTATTACTATACTTTTGATTAACTCTTTAGGTTGCGTTGCTGATCCTAATGTTATTTTTTTGTCAAAGGATGAATTGGAGTCAAGCTCAAGCGCTCCTGATAATGAAAGTATAAAAGTCGATATGATGCGCAAGCTAATTCTAGAGTCCAATTTTCATAATGGTGAAATTGTTGACTACTATTATGGTTGTGACAATTTAAAGACTATGGAGCCGAAAACGTTTTTTGTAAGCAGCCAATCAATGGCACAATCGTCAGGAGTTTACGATGTATTTGATTGGGGGGTTATTTCGGAAACAACTTGTAAGAGTACAGTTAACTTTAACGATCTTTCGATGAATGAATTATGGCTACAGTCATGTGCCCAGGCTTCAGTTCTATCCTTAATATCAAATATGGAAGACAGGCATGAAGTGGATAAGAAAATTGATTATGCGCAATGGTGTATTCTCAAAAGCGATAAAGGTCAAATGACTATAAAGCAGCTTGTTAAGTTTCGATAGCTATTAGAAACGTAGGGTGCGTTATCAATGCACCTTTTTTATATCTCCACAAATCAGTCCATATCACCAAGTGGGTTATAAGGTTTTGGCCCTGGAGGTTAAGTTAGAGTGTTGTTTTATGCTTAATAAATAAGTGGCACCAAAAGAAAGGGCTGTAGAGATATCTCTACAGCCCTTTATATATGGTAGCTATGGGTGGACTTGAACCACCGACCCCAGCATTATGAAAGCGATCTGGTCATGAATCTGTATGAAATTTAATCAATCTAATTTCTTTGTAAATCGCTATAAAATCAATAAAAACAATGCTTTATAAAGATGTCTTGTTTCATGGGTGTTCATCTTTTATTCAGCTAAATTCATCTATATTGGACTTACGGTGGACTTACGAAATGTTTAAAAACGGTGAAAAAACGGATAACCAAGGCATTAGTAGAAGAATTAGAGCCAAAACCCCGTCCTTATGAAGTGCATGATGATGAGATGACAGGGCTGTTAGTTAGGGTTCAACCAACTGGCAAAAAGAGCTATTACTTTACCTATAGAAACTCACAAAACCTTAGAAGAAGAATTAGGCTTGGTACGGTCGATAACATGACGCCAGCTAATGCCAGATCGGTTGCTCAACAAAGATACTCAGACATCATGAAAGGGATTGATGTTCAGAGTGAAAAGGTTAAGCAAAGAAAGGAAGCCGAAGCTACAAAAAATAGAAGGCTTGGTGCGTTTATTGATGAACTGTATGAGCCTTGGATATTAACCCACCATAAATACGGTAAAGGCACTATGTCCTTAATCCGTTCGCGTTTTGCTTGCTTCATGAATACCCCGTTAGAAGAGATAACTGTAAGAAGGGTTGAGGCATGGCGTAAAGATCGTTTGGGCGACGGCATCAAGCCGACCACAGTTAATAGGCAAGTCGCTTCTCTTAGAGGTTTGCTGACTAAAGCAGTTGAATGGGAAGTTATCTCTGAGCATCCCTTACAAAAGCTTAAGGCATTAAAAACGGGTACTACCCCATTAGTGCGGTACTTGTCACCCGGTGAAGAAACCCGGTTATATAGGGTACTTAGTGACCGGGATACCGCATTAAAAGAAGAGCGTCAAAGGGGTAATGAATGGCGTAAACAAAGAAACTACCCCTTGTTACCCGATCTAACACCCCATGCTTATGGGGATCGAATGTCTCCAATGATTATTTTATCGCTTAAGACCGGGTTAAGACGCGGTGAGTTGTTCGCTTTAACATGGCATGACGTAGACATGAATAACCGGGTTTTAACCGTAAGAGCAGAGAATGCTAAGTCTAGTAGAACCCGTCATATACCGCTTAATAATACCGCATACACCGCTTTAAAAGCATGGCATGAGCAATGCGATAAAAGTAATCCTTTAGTATTTCCATCCCATAACGGAACGAAACTAACAAATGTTAAGAAGTCATGGGCTTCCATACTAAAGCAAGCAGAGATACCTAACTTTAGGTGGCATGACATGAGGCATGACTTTGCCTCAAAACTGGTTATGAATGGCGTACCGCTTAATACGGTGCGGGAGCTATGCGGTCATGCTGACATGAATACAACATTAAGATACGCACACCTAGCACCAGAGCATAGGGCTGATGCGGTAGCAACATTAGGTTAAATAGGAGGATATGTGAATAAGAAAATTGATAATCCGCTGGAAGTCTTTGGGCAAACTTTAGATAAGTTCTATGAAACTAGTTATAACCAAGCTAAAGATAGATATGAAGAATATACCAACAACTCTAGTTTATTTGTGCAAAGAGTGGCTAATTATTTTAAAGCTGATACATGGCTTATTGATAGAGAAGCTATACCGTTGTTAATGGGCGTTATACCAACTGACTGGCCTAGTTTAAGAAAAGACTTTTATACAGAGGACGTAAAAAAATGTATAAAGTCGGATTATTTAACTAGCTTGAAAGTCTTAAATCCAGAGGCTAAGCTCTCTGACTGGCGAATTAAGAAAGAGGACTTCATAGATTGGGTAGAGGCTAAAGAATTCCCTAAACCTAGAGTGTTTAGCGGGGCAATAAAAGAGTATTTACAGAAAGCTAGTACAAGCCATATCAAGCCAAGAAAAGCAAAGAAATACTCAGAGGATCGCGAGTTAATGTTTCGAGCCGTTGTTGCAGTTTTGGTTAAGTTCCCAGAGCAGTGCAAGACTGCTGGAAAAGTAAGTGCGCCTAAAGTAGCTAAGGTTATAGATGAAAAGTCTTTAATATGGTGGCCTGATGGAGAAATTCCATTTAATCAACAGACTATGGCAAGGCACATTAGAGATGCAATAAGCACTCTTGAATAGTTAGCGATCAGATCGCTAACGTTAGGGATCACACATTTCAACATAATAAATTCTAGTATCTGCTCCATACATTCAATTACATATGGAGCAGTTACCATGAATCAAAATTCACGAGAATCATTATTAACCCCTAAAGAGGTTTCTGAAATCTTAGGGGTTACTGAACACACCTTAGCAGTATGGCGTTGTGAGAACCGCTATCCATTGCCTTATATCAAAGTAGGGCGGTATATACGCTATAGAAGCAAAGACTTATCAACCTTCCTTGATAATCAAACAGTACAAGGAGGTTATGATGCCTAATCAACATATCCCTACTACTAACCGAGAAGCAGAAGAGTTTGATGGTAATTGGGAAAAGGCTGAGCATGATATTGCACCAGCATTTAAAGTCTCGAAGATTGGTGAGTTCTTAAAAAAGAAGATACCACCTAGAGAGTTACTATTAGCACCATGGCTACCAAGACAAGGTTTAGCAATGGTTTATGCACCAAGGGGAGTAGGTAAAACACACTTTGCTTTAGAAGTAGCTGTGGCACTAGCTACTGGTGGCGAGTTCTTAGGTTGGAAAGCACCTAAAGCAGTCAAAGTTTTATATATTGATGGCGAGATGCCTTCTGCTGACCTACAAACAAGACTAAAACAAATACAAAAACGTACCGGGTCAATACCAGGTGATAATTTGCGAATAATGACACCGGATGAGCAAAGCGGGGCAATGCCTGATCTATCAGATCCTTGCTCTTTAGCACGACTAAAACATTTTACAGATGTAGATCTAGTTGTTGTTGATAACATTTCAACGCTTTGCCGTACTGGTAACGAGAACGAGGCTGAAAGTTGGAGAATAACTGAAGGGTGGGCGTTAAGACTAAGAGCTGAGGGTAAGTCAGTATTGTTTGTACATCACTCAGGAAAGGCTGGAGGACAGCGTGGTACAAGTAAACGAGAAGATACGTTAGATACAGTTATAGCACTAAAGCACCCAGATGATTATAAACAGTCTGATGGAGCACGGTTTGAAGTCCACTTTGAGAAAGCTAGAGGCTTTAGTGGCGAAGATGCTGAGCCAATAGAGGCAATGTTAGCTATTGAAGAGAAAGAAGGCTATCAGTGGAAATGGCAAAGAAAAGAGGATGCTGTATTAGGTAAAATTAAGAAGCTACACAGCGAAGGACTGAATCAAACTGAAATAGCTGAACAACTTGGTGTTAGTAAAGCAACAATGAGTAGGAAAATGCAATATTTAAAAGCCAAAGGGAAGTTAGACTAAGTTTCATAGTTTCACTTGGATAGAAAGAAACAATGCAACTGCGCATTAATTGTACTATTGTAAAAAAATGTGACCTAGTATACATTGTGTGCAGGGTAGCAAAACGAATGAAGTAAATTAAAAAAACTACTTGTAGCCACTGTAAGAACTCTCCAGTAGAGAGAGTGCAATCATAAATTAGGCTAAAATAGATAGGGTAGAAAAAAAACTGCAATATTATAAGGATGAGATGGTTTTAGAAAGAGCCACCACTTAAATAAAGCCATTAGTATTGATATAGATATAAATAGAGAAAGATTATTAAATTAATACCAAGTCTAAGGAAGGGGCTTAATTTAAATAATAAAAGAGGAAGTTAAGAAGTGCTAAGTAAAAACAAACTAACAAGTTTATATGAGCTTTATGGATTTGAAGTAAAGGGAACTATCAATAAAAACATTATGGTTTTCGCATTACACTCTGGACATTACTACAATGCAGACGTTGTTCCACTAACCAATGATGTAAAAGATAATGAGTTAGATGAAGTTTTTAATTCATTTAAAAAATCTGGATATGCTTGCAAGGTAAGAAAGTATGAAAGTATAGAAAAAGCAGAAAAGGAGTTGTTCAAGGGTTTTTTTAATCTGGATGTAACAAGGGCGAAACTAAAAAAAACTTATGAAGAATATACAAAATCAGTAGTTTCTGTTTACTCAAATGACGCAGAATATAAGTATATAAACAGCAAGTACTACATTAATGACAAGGAAGCAAGTGGTACGCTTATAGAAAATGTTGGTAAGAAAATAAGTTCAAAAGGTTCCGTTCTGTTTTTGATAGAAGCTGCAGCCGGATATGGTAAAACTAGTTGCGCATTTGAACTGGTTAATTATATTTTAGAAGCCTATAAAAATACCATTCCCCTTTTTACCGAACTTTCAAGGAATAGGAAGGCAAAAATATTTAGATATGTATTGCTTGACGAAATAGAAAGAAGCTTTCCACTGTTGCGTTCTAGCTTGGTAAGCGAGCAAATTAAGCAAGGTAATGTTCCTGTTATTCTAGATGGATTTGATGAGCTTTTGCATGAAAATGACGATTACACTGATTATGAAAAAAGTGAGTCTATGCTGGAAACTATCAGCCAGTATCTAGTTGATGATGCAAAAGTAATACTAACAACAAGAAGAACTGCAATATTTGATGGAGATAAGTTCCATGAATGGATTGAGGAGCATAAAAATGATTTTGATGTAGTAAGAATTCGCATTGATCAACCATCTGTGAAAGACTGGCTATCAGAAGAAAGATATGAATTAATCCAGCAAGCAGGATTTCCAATTAAAAACCTGTCAAACCCAGTATTACTTTCGTTCCTTAGATGCATACCTGATAAAGACTATAAAAAGGTAATAAAAGACACAACAAAAATTGTGGATAGATACTTTGAATCAATGTTGGATAGGGAAATGACTAGACAAGATTTAAAAATGACACCAGAAGGACAGTACGCGGTACTTAAATCACTAGCTAAGGATATGATCGATTATAACTATACTTCAGAGTCAAAGGAAAATATTGCAGAGGTAATTCTTCAGGAAAACCAAGCATTATTAGAAATCACAAGAAAGAATTACTCTGCGGATACTAGGCCTACTTTGGATGAGTTAGTAAATAAATTGTCAAATCATGCTTACTTAGATAAACAAACTACGGACAACAATATTGGTTTCGTGAATGAATTTGTATTGGGCAACTTTAGTGCTGATATTATGCAGGAGCATCCAGAAAATGAATGGTCAGGTGAAGGAACATTTATAGAACCTGCTGTTCTGTCATACGTTCCTAGAAGTGACGAAGAAAAAAAGAAACTTTGGAATGCTATAAAGTTTGCAAATAATTTTTTAGATGTTAACGAACAAATTCTGAATGATATTAGACTGAATAATAAATTAACTATCGATATTCTTGGGGAAGGTGTTAATGAAATAAACTTTGAAGGTTTAGCTGTTGCAGAAAACACCTATATAAAAAATAGTGTTTTTTCAAATTGCATCTTTAGAAATGTCACTTTTAATTTAGAAAACATCACGGGATCTTCATTTGTTGAATGCTTATTCTATGATTGCGAAGTGGAAGGAATTGAAGAAAAGCCAGATATATATTTCTATGGTTGTACCTCAAACAATGAAATTTTGAACCAAATATTTGATGAAGATGTTGAAACTGACTATAAGTCTGATGAGGTTGATGATTGTGACATTTTTGTATTAAGAGCTTTTAAGCCTGTTGGTAGTGAGAAAATACATAAGCATCGCCCAATTAAAGCTATTTGCTCTAACCATAATAAGTATAGTCCTAAACAAATATTTAAATCTATACAAAAACTGAAGAAAATGGAATATCTTCTTACCCCAGATAAGAAGTCTTTTGTTGAGTTTAACTTTGAGTATGTATCACAAATCAAAGAAATGCTAGGTGAATAGAATGTATAATAATAATGCTGTGGCTAGGCAGATACAAAATGATATCGAGCGTGAGTTGAGTAAGTTAGGTTTGCTGTGTAGAGTTTTTTCTCGACAAAAGTCCGAGCAATCATTAATGAAGAAAATTAATAAAGAAAAGGGGAAATACAGCTTAACTGGGAAGAAAATACAGGATATGGTTGGTGTAAGGGTTGTACTATACTTTCTAGACGATATAGAAATAGCTTGCAAAAAATTAGACAAGGTTTTCAAAAAAAACTCTGAGTCAATTGATGAAGCGTCTACTGACAACTTTGGTCCGACGAGGTGTAATTATATATACTACTTACCAGAAAAGGTTTTGCCTGATTGCCAGTTCTTGAAAACCGGTATGCCTATTGATAATACATTTGAAGTTCAATTTAGAACAACGCTTTCTGAAGGGTGGCATGAAGTAGAACATGACTTAAGGTATAAATGTAAAGAAGACTGGAATAGTTATGATGATTACTCCAGGGCTTTAAATGGTATATATGCTACCTTAGAAACCTCTGATTGGAGTATGTTACAAATATTTGAATCTTTAGCTTATAACCATTATAAAAAGAAGCATATAGAAGCTTTGCTCAGGAGTAAGTTAAGGTTAAGACTGCAAGATACTCTAACGGAAGATTTAAAATCAATTATACATAATAAAAATTTGTATAAAGAGATATATAGGTTAGACAGAAAAAAAATCTTAAGCAAGCTTCTAGTGCATAATTTCTCGATTCCAATAACTATGGATAATATCATTTATGTGATGAACTTTTTCTTTTTTGAAGACCCTGACATTTCCGAGGCCATGCCTGTAGCATTAAAAGGAGACTTTGAGAGTTTGGTAAGTAGAGTGGCTTAATTGTACTAATTTATATTACTTATTCTATATTGTTTTTGTGGGTTTGGGTTACACTAAAGTTTATTACATGGGGTGAGAGATTTAGTAGCTAGTTGTCTTTAAAAAATAGATGATACTGTGTTTTTTCTATTTGATTAAGTTGCTCGTGCCAGTTTTTTTAACTGCTTTTTTACTAATCCGGCATAATTTGTAAGTGCTCCCCCACAGCCTCTAATGTTTTTAAATTTTTAATATTTACCGCATCAAAGCCTTGACGTAATTGTGTGCGCATAAGGTGACTAAAAGCATCTGTATTTGTGAAATCAGGATCTAACCACATACTTAAGTCGCTTTCAGGTATCATCAACGGCATAGCTTTTTTGTGAATATCCGCTAACTTATTGTGAGGTGGGATGGTAATCATAGAGGCAGAATAAACGGGGTTTTCAGGTTCGCCCCATTGCTTAAATAGCCCTCCAAAGTATATTGGGCTTTCATCTACAGGTTTAAGTAAGTGATAGACTTTATTCATCCCTTCCACAAACCCACTAGCGGGAATTAGACATCTAGTTTCACGGTAAGCCTTTGTAAAAGACTTTTTAAACCCTTTACCTTCATACCATCGGCTGTTAAAGGAAGTGTACTTGCTAGCCTTCCATTCTCCTGACTTATTCTCTAATAAAAACTGCCACATTGCTTTAATGACATTGTTAGCCTGACCGTCATTCATGACTATCTGTACTGGCTTATAACAACGAAATGTTCCTAGCTCTAATGGTACTTGTAAATCCAGAGTTTTCTCGACCTTTTGGGCAGGTTTTTTTGTCAGTTCAATTAGCCCACACATAGTTATCTACCCTTTGCTTTGACTTTGTCCACTTTGTTACGCCTATTATCAATGTAATCATACATTTTTAATGCCTGTTGTCGAAAGCGACCAGCTAAATATACACCTGCTACTTCAAAACCAATAAAAGCTATGGATGTACCTATTGAGAAGCGCTTCAAAATATCTATAAGGTTTAAAGGGGATGCAGAGGTTCCATCAAAGTAAAATCTCATGATGCTGATTAATGGAATAAAAATAATAAGTGAAATAAATGCAAATAAAATGTTATTCGATATCTTGAGTAATGAATCTGCGCTTTTCTCTAATCTAAGAAGGCTTATACTGTCCCATTTTTGCGGTTTCATCTTGTCCCTCAGTTTTATGTCTAAAAAAACATATTATCTAACCTGTAAATGGTCGTTTTGGGAAGAGATAAGTATAAAAAAAGAGGTGTTTTTTTAATTTACGTTGGACTTACGGTGGACTTACGTTTTTTAAGGCAATAAAAAAGGGTTACGAAAAATGACGTAACCCTTTGATATATATGGTAGCTATGGGTGGACTTGAACCACCGACCCCAGCATTATGAATGCTGTGCTCTAACCAGCTGAGCTACATAGCCTTAATTCAGTGGCGCGTATTTTCGTGATTTCGGGGCTTTATGTCAAGCCTTTGCAGTGAAAATATACGCCTTTTTTGTAATCGGTTATACGTTGAAGCGGAAGTGCATGACGTCGCCGTCTTTGACGATGTAGTCTTTGCCTTCTAGGCGCCATTTTCCGGCTTCTTTAGCGCCTGCTTCGCCGTTCCCTGCGATGTAGTCGTCATAAGCCACGACTTCGGCGCGGATAAAGCCTTTCTCGAAGTCGGTGTGAATCACGCCAGCGGCTTGCGGGGCTGTGGCGCCGACTTTAACCTGCCATGCGCGGACTTCTTTTTCACCAGCGGTGAAGTAGGTCTGTAACTCTAGTAAGTTATAACCAGCGCGGATTACGCGGTTTAAACCTGGCTCTTCTTGGCCTAGGTCGGCTAGGAAGTCGATTTTATCTTCGTCGTCTAGGGCGGCTATTTCAGATTCGATAGAGGCGCAGATTGGCACCACTTCGGCGTTTTCTGAAGCTGCGAACTCGCGAACTTGGTCGAGTAGAGGGTTGTCTTCAAAGCCGTCTTCGCTGACGTTGGCGATGTACATAGTCGGCTTAATCGTGATTAGCTGGAACTTGCGCATTAACTTACGCTCGTCTTTGTCCAAGTCCATGCTGCGAAGGGCTTTACCTTCGTCGAGGCAGGCTTTTGACTTCTCTAACAGTTCTAACTCGATTTTAGCGTCTTTATCGCCGCTCTTGGCAACTTTGGCAGTTTTGATGATGCGTTTTTCAACTGCTTCAAGGTCAGCCAGCGCAAGTTCTGTGTTAATGGTATCGATGTCCGCCAGTGGATCAACTTTGCCATCAACGTGTACTACGTCGTCGTTGGCGAAACAGCGAACCACGTGAGCAATAGCGTGAGTTTCACGGATGTTGGCTAGGAACTTGTTACCTAAGCCTTCGCCTTTTGAGGCGCCCGCTACTAGGCCTGCGATGTCTACGAATTCCATCGTAGCTGGCAAGATCTTCTGTGGCTTAGCAATCGCTGAAATAGCGTCTAAGCGCGGATCAGGGATTGGCACCACGCCGGTATTCGGTTCAATCGTACAGAAAGGGTAGTTTGCAGCGTCGATGCCTGCGTCTGTCAGTGCATTGAAAAGTGTTGATTTTCCAACATTGGGCAAGCCCACGATTCCACAATTTAGTGCCATGTTACTTCTCTCTACGATTGATTGGGTTATTCAGCGCCTGCTTTTACGCTGTGTAATCGATGTACGGCTTTGTCCCAGTCGCCACTTAATAGCGTTGGGGTTTCGCGTACCGCTTCGTCGATTGCTAAATTGATTGCATTACGATCGTCTGGACTTGGCTTACCGAGCACATAGCCTGTGACTTGGCTTTTATGACCTGGGTGGCCAATGCCGACGCGTAGTCGCATAAATTCTTTGTTGTTACCAAGTTTACTGATGGTGTCGCGTAAACCGTTATGACCACCATGTCCGCCACCTTTTTTAAGTTTTAGCGTTCCTGGGTCGATATCGAGTTCGTCATGTGCGACAAGGATTTCCTCAGGATTAATTTTATAAAAACTAGCGACGGCTTGAATGGCTTTACCGCTTAGGTTCATAAAAGTGGAGGGAATCAGTAATTTGATATCTTCAGAGCCAATTAAGCCTTTGGCGAATAGGCCATGAAACTTACTTTCGACTTTGAAGGGGATATTATAAGCCCGTGCCAGTTCTTCGACATACCAGGCACCAGCGTTATGACGGGTATCTTGATATTGTGAGCCTGGATTGGCCAGGCCCACAATTAACTTGATGCTAGACATTATTCAGTCTAACTGAAAACGTTCAGTTAGAACGAAGAATTAATCTTCGTTCTTGTCTTCTGAATCGCCTTCGTCACCTTTCTGTTCGCTAGCTGGAACTTCCGTTTCATCAACGTCGTCCGCTTCGTCTTCGTCAACTTCTTCAACAGCTGGCGGTACCATGTTAGCAACAGTTAGGTCGTTATCTTCAACATCGCCGTGCATGAAGGCTACTAGCTCAACGCCTTCTGGCAACGTGATTTCACTCAAGTGGATAGAATCACCGATGTTCATTTCGCCAAGATCCACTTCAATGTACTCAGGTAAGTTACGTGGACGACATGAAATCTCAACCGTTGTTAATTGGTGAGACATTACGCCACCGTCTTTCTTACCAGGTGCTGCGTCTTCGTTGATGAAGTGTAATGGAACGTTTGCTTCCATGTTTTCACCACGAACGATGCGCTTGAAGTCAACGTGCAATAATTTTAGTTTGAACGGGTGACGCTGAAGGTCTTTGATAAGAACTTCTTCAGTTTCGCCGTCGATAACTAAGTTGATGATTGAAGAGTATGCTGCTTCATCATCCAACATGTTGTTGATTTCATCGTGTTCTAGGGTAATTGACTTAGCGTCTTCTTTACCACCGTAAACGATTGCAGGGATCTTGTCCGCAAGGCGACGTAGGCGGCGGCTCGCACCTTTCCCTATATCGCTGCGTGATTCAGCTTTTAATGTAAAATCGCTCATTGTGTTTCTCCACAAGTTGAGTAAATAAATGGTTAAGCCTTGCGACCAGGCTCAACCCGAAAAAATCGGACGCGAATTATACCGTGATCAAGAACTAAGAAGCTAGCCTATTTCGGCATAATTTCAAGGTTTTTTGGGGTTTTAGGCTTATTTCGGAGTATTCAGCCTAAAAATGCAAAATCCCGCGGCAATGCGCGGGATTCTGAAACTTTATGAGTCTGTTTTTAGTATTAGAGCTGAGTCTAAAAACTTAGTCCAAGAGCCTAGTCTAAGAACATGGTCGAAATCGACTCTTCAGTATTAACACGACGAATTGACTCGCCTAAAAGCGGTGCTAAGTCGAGAGTTTCAATACGGTCACACGATTGAGCTTCGTCACTCAACGGAATCGTATTGGTAATGACTAAGGCATCGAGGTCTGAGTTATTCAGGTTATCGATTGCTTTACCCGATAGTACCGGGTGAGTTGCGTAGGCTGATACGCTGTTGGCACCATTGTCTTTCAGCGCTTTCGCTGCCTGACATAGGGTTCCAGCGGTATCGACCATGTCATCCACGATGACACAATCACGACCACTTACGTCACCAATGATGTTCATCACACCAACTTCGTTGGCACGTGGGCGACGTTTGTCAATAATCGATAGGTCGGCATCGTTTAAACGTTTTGCGATTGCTCTAGCACGAACAACACCGCCAACATCTGGAGAAACAACCATCAGGTTTTTGCCAGATTGTGATGCGATATGATCAAGAAGTACTGGAGTAGCGTAAACGTTGTCTACCGGAATGTTGAAAAAGCCCTGGATTTGGTCGGCGTGTAAGTCAACCGTCAGTACGCGGTCAAAACCGACGCCACTGATCATGTCAGCAACCACTTTTGCACTAATCGGAACACGCGCTGAGCGAACTCGGCGGTCTTGACGTGCGTAACCAAAGTAAGGAACAACCGCTGTAATACGCTTGGCAGATGCACGCTTAAGCGCGTCAGCCATAATGATCAACTCCATCAAGTTGTCATTCGTAGGCGCACAGGTTGATTGAATAATGAAAACGTCTTTACCACGAACATTCTCAAGGATCTCAACATTACATTCGCCATCGCTAAAGCTAGACGAGTTGATTTTACCAAGAGGAACTTTGAGATAGGTAGAGATACGTTGAGCGAGATCAGGAGTGGCGTTACCACTGAAAAGCATTAAATCTGACATCGGAAAGCCCTGTGTTTTGCCCCAAATTCACAAGCAGAGAGTTGATGTTGAAACGTAAAGAAAAATGGCAGGGGTAGCTGGATTTGAACCAACGAATGGCGGCATCAAAAGCCGCTGCCTTACCGCTTGGCGATACCCCTGCAATGTTGCACCTTAAATCAGCGGTGAAGTGTTAATACCTCGTGCTGTTAAGGTTAGCCAGCGCTGCTTGCACAGTG
>Ga0208833_1000141_pt1 | contig 20563 bp, 17 predicted proteins | sample DeeseametaMP1788_FD_184181 | JGI IMG/M metagenome (GOLD analysis project Ga0208833, IMG submission 184181) | Marine microbial communities from the Deep Pacific Ocean - MP1788 (SPAdes) | ecosystem: Environmental > Aquatic > Marine > Oceanic | place: North Pacific Ocean | collected 2011-05-03 | reverse complement strand
TCGTCACTTCAAGTGGGTCACCACTCCAAATCACCAACTCAGCTTTAAAGCCAGGCATTAACTTACCGTAATTACTCGCACCGCCAAAAAACTTGGCTGGCGCGCTTGTCATAGCAGCTAAAGCTTGATCATACGGCATGCCATATGCCACAGCGTTACCAGCTGCATATCGAACATTTTGTGCGTTATGCGTTTCGCTGCTAAACATGACGTCAACACCTGCTTTAGTTAACAAAGCAGCATTGTCGTATCGCTTGCCTAATGACTCGAAACTAGGAATATTATCCATCGGATTAATAATCACAGGTACTTCTGCTTTAGCCAATTTCTCAGCAACTTTCCACGCTTCTGCAGCACCTTCAAGTACAAGTTTAATGTTATGTTTTTTAGCAAGCTCTACCATAGCCAAAATATCATTGGCACGGTTGACGCTGACAACGAGCGGGATATCCTGATCGAGGACTCGACTTAAGGTTTCTAAATCACCCAAGCTATAATCGAGTTCACGATAAGCTCCGCTTTTAATCGCAGCTGAGTTCTCTGAAAACTCTTTAGCTTGACTAAAAGCACGGTTAAAGTGCTGTAATGCCGCCGCTCGAGAACCACCAGACATTGATGACGCATGCTCGCCATATACTGCAAACACTGCCACATCGCTAACGATCAATGAGTTGTAATCACCCGCTAGATCCATAATAGAACCTAAACCAGCGAATAAAGAGTTACCATTATAAGGTTTGATCAATGTTCTAGTGACACCGCCCGAGCGGTTCATTGGAACTAACGTTGATTCTGGGTTGAACACCTCATCAACACTAAAAGACGCGCCAAGGTCTTCTGACTCTGTGGTCGTATCGTTCGTGCCTTCAACAGCACTAACTTCAACTAAACCTATTTGATTCATCAGCGCAAAAATACCGGGAGTAACAACCTTCCCTTCGGCATTAATCACACGAGCATCATCTGCTGATAAATCTTCGCCAATATTTCGAATCAAACCATCTTCAATCAAAACGTCAGCGTTTTCCAAAACCCCTGCTGATGTTTGCGTGTAGACTTTCGCGTTTTTAACTAAAATCACTTCGGCATTTGCGCTAAACACTCCAGCAACAACCAAAAGAACAGCGAAGCTCTTAAATAATAATTTCATTGTCGGCTCTCCTTTGGTTATTGTTGATTCATATTAGTCAGCCCAAAATCACTCACAGGCTGCTTAAATTGATTATTACGATCGTACATTAAAGCGCCATCGATAAAGACTTTCTCTGCTTTAGTGTACACACTAAACGGATTGCCATCCCACAGTACGACGTCGGCCATCTTGCCTTCTTCTAATGAACCAGTTTGCTCATCAACACCAATGGCTTTCGCGGCGTTAATGGTGATCCACTTAATCGCGTGGGCAGGAGTAATGTCCATACCTAAACGATTGCCGGAAGCCATTGCTTTTGCCGCTTCTTTGTTTAAGTGCTGTATCACAGTTGCCGAGTCTGAGTGAACCACAGCACATGCGCCCGCTTTGTCGACCAGCGCCACATTCGATGGCACCATGTCATAAGCTTCTTGTTTAAAGCCCCACCAATCAGACCACATAGCTGAGCAAACGCCGTTCTCAGCAAGTTTGTCTGCAATCTTGTACGATTCTACGGCGTGATGGAAAGTCGTTACTTTAAAGTCAAACTCCTTCGCAATTTCCATCATCACCATCATCTCGTCTGCACGATAGCAGTGATTTTGGATTAAGATTTCACCGCGTAAAACACCTGCAAGGCTTTCCAAGCGTAAGTCGCGCTTTGGCGGCTTACCGTTACCCATACCCGCTTCATAATTGTCCCAAGACTCCATATATTCTTTGGCGTCAATCCACGACTTACGATAGCCAGCGACATTACCCATACGAGTCATTGGTGCTTGACCTTTACCACCATACACACGCTTTGGGTTTTCACCACAAGCCATTTTTAAGCCGTAAGGTGCATCAGGAAACTTCATGTCCATAACTGAGCGGCCGCCAACATTTTTCAGTGTTACACCGCGACCACCAACTAAATTCGCCGAGCCAGGCAAAATTTGCATTGATGTCACGCCGCCAGCTAAGGCTAATTGAAACTGTGGATCTTGCGGCCAAACCGAGTGCTCAGCCCAGACGTCAGCTGTCACAGGCGCCGTCATTTCATTACCATCAGCGCTTGATGCAACGCCCGGTGCAGGATAAACCCCTAAATGTGAATGCACATCAATAATTCCAGGCGTTACCCACTTACCTTTAGCGTCAATAACTTCTAGGTTATCGTCACTTGGCTCGTCGATGTCAGTACCAACCTCAACAATTTCACCATCTGCGAGCAACACACTACCATTTTCAATTTGCTCACCAGTTGCAGTTAACAGAGTTGCATTCTTGATTAGTACCGGATGGTACTTGTTCGCTTTATATTGTGATACAAAAGCTTGGCTATCAGAGTCCTTCGGATGCGCCGCAGGTTCTTTTTCACCACAGCCAACCAAAAAAGCAGCCCCTGTAAAGGCTGCTAAGAAGGATTTTGAGAATTGTTTTATCGTCATAAACATACCTTATTTCAAAGGCCCCCAAAATGAGTTAATAATTAAAATACTTGAATACCAAAGAATCGTTCTAAAATAGTAATAATGGTAATTGCACCAAGGATAATTGGGCAGAAGAACATAATTGCGAAGTTAATATACTTCATCATCCATTGCGAATCTGTTTCACGACCTTCCATTAACTCAGCATTCAAATTGTTCTTCTTCCAGATATACGCTGTGAAGATAGCAATAAACGTACCGCCTAATGGTAAGAAAGTATCACTCGCGATCAGCTCAACAAAGTCCATAAAGGAAATCATTTGCTCTTGGCCATCACGATAAAGTGTCATGAAGCTCGTTAATTGTTCTACAGCACCATTACCTAATAATGATGGAATGCCTAATAAGAAGATTAGTGTTGCCATACCCCATACTGCAACAGGACGTTTAATTTTCTTTTCATCCACCAAGTAAGCCACCGGAACTTCAAGCAACGAAACCGTTGATGTCAAAGCAGCAAAAGATAATAGCAAGAAAAATGCAGCTCCAATGACAATGCCAAGCGTTGGACCTAAGCCTTCAAAGACACCGGGTAAGGTTGCAAAAATTAAGCCTGGTCCGCCCGAAACGCTGCTCATATCACCTGAGTTCAAGAAAGCAACCAATGGGAAGATCATCAGACCCGCTAGAAATGCTACCGAAACATCTGTCAGAGTAATCATTGCCGCTGAGCGAACAATATCTTGCTTACGCGATACATACGAACCGTAAGTGATCAAAGCGCCCATGCCGAGTGATAGCGAGAAGAAGGCCTGACCTAATGCAGAATAAATAACTTCGCCTGTGATTTCAGAAAAATCTGGCACTAAGTAGTATTCAATACCAGCCATGGCATCTTCTAAGGTAAAAGCATAAATCATCAAGCCAATAATCATGGCGAATAAAGTCGGCATTAAAATCTTCGCGGCTTTTTCAATACCGCCTTGAATACCTTTTGAAACAATGGTGGCTGTTACAGCCATAAAGACTAAGCCATAAAGGCCTATCGATTCCCACTTGCTTATGTAAGTACTGAAGTTCTCCCCTACTTCAAAGTTACCCTGAACCATCTGCAGGAAATAACCGAACGCCCAACCGGCGACAACGTTATAGAAAGAAAGGATGAAAACACCGGCTAGAATCCCTAGTAGACCAATCCAGGCCCAGTTATGGTGCCCCAGCTTTTTAAACGCCCCCACAGCATTTAATTGAGTCTTACGACCGATTGCGATTTCAGAAATCATCACAGGGAAACATAGTAAGAAGCAGAATGCTAAATAAATAACGACGAATGCAGCTCCGCCACCAGCACCTACTTCAAAAGGAAATTTCCAGATGTTACCCAGACCAACAGCCGAACCTGCTGCAGCCAGAACAAACCCTAGACGAGAGTTAAATTGACCTCTATTTGTTGCCATTGTTTCTACCGTTTAATTGTTTATTGTAATAGGAAGGACCTGATCCTAGCCGCTAATAACACCATATTTAGACTAATCACTCAAGTATCGGGAGATAAATCCTGCTAATTTTTGTCGGATTTCAAGTTGTTAGGTTATTTCTTGTGCAAAATATTAGCCATGAATAACAAAAAGCCCCGCAGTTGCGAGGCTTTGGAAGTAAGTAAGTGTTTTAAAGTTATGCTTATAGCTCACTTTCTATGCTGGCTTTTAAACCCAAAGTTCGTGTCAGTACACGCTTGAAAAAGAAGTCAGATTGTTGCTCAAGCTTGCCTTCGGCTGCAACCTCCATCTTTAGCCACAGATATGAATACGTCACTAAAGCTACATAATGTAGATAATCACAAGCAACTAATTGTGGAATCTCATTGTTAGATGGACTTTGGCTTATGATTTTTCCAGAAAGTTGCTCTAATTGGGTCAATAGTTCACTTACTTTGTTCTTATGCGCTGAGTCAGGCATAGAGTCTAAGTCTGAGTTTACCTCTGACAAAAACACTTTTAAGTACTCACCTTTAGAGCCGATTAACTTACGACCAATCAAGTCTAAAGCCTGAATGCCGTTGGTTCCTTCATAAATCTGTGCGATTCGGCAATCACGAACGTGTTGCTCCATGCCCCACTCTCTAACGTAGCCATGCCCACCAAATACTTGCTGACCAATGGTGCAAGTTTCATATCCAGCATCAGTAAAATACGCTTTTGCGATAGGCGTTAACCATGCAGACATAATATCTGCAGTTTTAACTTTGTTCTCGTCCTTGCTGTGAAAGGTCTCATCCAAATAGCTTCCGAGCCAGACGCCCAAAGCGCGCCCCGCTTTATTGAAAGACTCCATCGTATTCAACATTCGCTGGACATCGCCGTGTTTAATCAAAGGTGCTGGCGCTTCGCCATCCGACGCCTTACCTTGCAAACGTTCACGCGCATAAGCATCCGCCTGTTGAAACGACATTTCACCCAACCCAATCCCTTGAATACCAATAGACAAGCGTTCTAGGTTCATCATGGTGAACATGCACGCCAGCCCACGATGCGGAGGGCCAATCAACCAACCTTGAGCATTGTCCATATTCATGACACAAGTTGATGATGCTTTAATACCCATTTTATGCTCGATCGAACCACAATGAATACCATTTCGTTCACCTAATGAGCCATCATCATTAACCAAAAACTTTGGCACTAAGAATAAACTGATACCTTTGGGCCCAGCAGGTGCGTCCGGCAGTCGCGCCAATACTAGATGAATGATATTCTCAGCCATATCATGCTCACCGCCGGTGATGAATATTTTAGAGCCTTCTAAAGAGTAGCTGCCATCGTCATTTGGCTCTGCTTTCGTTTTTAGTAAACCCAAGTCAGATCCAGCATGAGCTTCCGTTAAGCACATCGAGCCAGACCATTGACCGCTAATTAAATTTGGTAGGTATTTTTGTTTGGTTGCATCGTCAGCGTGAGCCTGTAAAAGTTGCGTCGCGCCACCGGTTAAACTACCGTATAAACAAAACGAGGTGTTGGCCGAATAAAACATTTCTTCAATAAGCACATGCAGTGCCTTCGGCAGGCCTTGGCCACCATAGTTAGGATCAGCGGTGATTGACTGCCAGCCGCCTTCAACATAGGCCTGATAGGCTTCCTTAAACCCTTTAGGCGTCGTGACCACTCCATCCTTATACTGGCATCCTTCTTCGTCTCCCGAGCGATTGATTGGTTGTAAAACACCCGACGCAAACTTACCAGCTTCTTCTAAAATCGCAGCATAAAGTTCTTCGTCAAAATCAGCGAAATCTGCAATATCCCCTAACCGTTCTGTCAGTGAAAAAACATCTTTGACAAGAAACATCATGTCATCTACAGGTGCTTGATACTGCATATTTACTCCTAAAATTAATCGAAATTCTAAATTCTTTTGATTGGTCTGACCAGCTTAGTATAGGAAAAATAAAACAGCCTTGTCTAGCCTAGTTTTACCACAATAGAATTTATAGCTAAAAAAAAGCCCCGACAGAGTCAGGGCTTTTAATTTCATGGAGACTAGTTAATGGGCATCGCCCTTCCTAAAGTCGTCCCAATACTGCTTCACGGTTTGCTTCATGTCCTTATGGAGCAGCATAATCCCGAGTAAGTTTGGTAAGGTCATCATTACAATAGCCACACTGGCCAACTTCCAAACCACCGTTGTGTCAATGACAGCGGCTACTGCAAACATGACAACATAGACAACTCGGTAGACCATTACACCTTTATGGCCAAATAAGTATATTACTGCACGGTCACCATAATAGGACCAAGCAATTGCCGTGGTAAACGCAAATAGCAGCAAACCTATTGAGACAATATATTTACCGTGCTCACCTAAGAAGCCTCGAGTAAATGCTTCGGCCGTTAAACTCGCCGAGTGGATTAGTGACTTACCCTGCACCACAACTTTGGGGTTTTCTAGGCTTCCGTCTTTTACTGTGATGACACCTGTAATTGGTGTTAGCTCCTGAGTATTGCTGTCTAGCTCTTTAAACGTTACTTCTTCTGCCACTGAGTTAGCGTTAAGAAGCGTGTAACCGTCGGAGATTGCTTCGCCATCTTTTAACGAAATGCTGCCGTTATATGGCTTAACCTCAGAGGAGTCTCTACTTTTTGGCTCTAAATATAAACGAAGCTGTTCAATATCCTCAGAATTTTGATCCGTCCAATCTCCAACAACAAAGTTCATATCGGTTCTATCGAATGTGTTCTGGTGCTTATCTTTCCAAACACCTGAAGACAGAATAACAAGTGCTGTTAAAGTACAGATAATGAGCGTGTCAATAAATGGTTCTAACAAAGACACCATACCTTCTGATGCTGGCTCTTTGCCTTTTGCAGCCGAGTGAGCGATTGCAGCAGAACCTTGACCTGCTTCATTCGAGAACAAACCACGGTTAACACCACGTTGCATCGCATAAGCAAAGCTTGCGCCCAAAAAGCCACCCACAGCAGATGAACCTGAAAATACACTGCCGATAATAGCTGAGAAAGAAGGAATAATGTTTTCGTAGTTATAGAAAATAACTAAAAGAGCGCCGATGACATATATAGCCGCCATAAAAGGGACAACCCTTTCAGCAACTTTAGCGATACGCTTAATACCACCGATAATCACCATGGCTAATAAAATTGCTAGGCCAACACCCGTAATCCAGTTAGGCAACGAGAAAGTATCATTCATTACCTGAGCAATATTATTGATTTGAGGCATATTACCCGTACCGAAACTACTGATAATAGTCGCAATAGCGAATATCACACCCAACCACTTCATATTGAGTTTGTTTTCCATGTAATACATGGGGCCACCAGCCATGGTGCCGTCTTCAGTTTTTTCGCGATACTTATGAGATAGGGTAACTTCTACAAACTTTGTGGTCATACCTAGGAATGCAGTCACCCACATCCAGAAAATCGCTGCTGGACCACCAATCCAAATGGCTAGTGCCACGCCCCCAATGTTACCAGTACCGACGGTACCAGAAAGAGCTGTAGATAAGGCTGCGAAGTGAGATGTATCACCTGGATCATCTTTTTTACTGTATTTACCTTTTACAATTCGAACCGCCTGTCCAAAGTAACGAACCTGAGGGAAGCCGAGATAAATCGTAAAAAATAAACCTACACCAATTAATAAATACGGAAAGTAATCCGCAGAACCTAGAAATCCATCTAGAAAATCCAGTCCGTTTTTAATTGTTTCTATAATGTCCAAAAAATGATCCCCATAACACTTATAAGTTAAAATTATCGGCTAACCTTACCATTATGAGAAAAGCTTGGCTAGTGACTTTATTGATCACACTTCGTCGTCAAAAGCCCCATCTATGTACTCTAGAGGCAATTGTACAAAACTGGTAGATTCTGCGTTTTGGAAGCGAACTCCCAGCCCTAAAAGTCGCACAGACTTATCCCTGCGATGGAAACCTTCGTCCATTAACTCGTAAAATAAATCATCATTAACACCAAAGCTGGTGCGCTCAACGGTTGTCGCGGAGAAATCACTAAACTTTAGTTTCACAAACATTTTATTAACTGGGGCATCCACTTTAGAACGTGCTAAGCGTTGTTTTAAGGTGCTCAATAATTGAGGAACCTCGGCCAAGCAATCTTCCAGCGTGTATAAATCTTTATCGTAAGTATTCTCGACACTTAACGACTTACGAGGGTAATGAGTAATCACAGGGCGGTCGTCTATACCGCGAGATAAATAATATAAGCTTTGACCAAAGGCACCGAATTTTCGGGTAAGTTCTAATAGTTCTAATTGCTGTAGGTCGGCACAAGTATACACTCCCATGTTATGAAGCTTCTCAGACGTTTTCTTTCCTACCCCTGGAATTTTCTTCACTGGAAGCTCAACAATAAAACCGTTCACAGCATCAGGGTGAATGACAAACTGTCCGTTTGGCTTTTCCCAATCCGAAGCAACTTTAGCCAGAAACTTGTTTGGCGCAATCCCCGCCGAAGCCGTTAACTTAAGTTCTTGATAGATATCATGCCGAATTGCTTGCGCAATATAAGTCGCACTCCCTTTATATTCAGTCGAGTCTGACACATCCAAAAATGCCTCGTCCAATGACAAAGGCTCAATCAACGACGTGTACTTAGCAAAAATCGAGCGGATAACCTTCGAGTCATGACGATATTTATCAAAATTTGGTGGGACAATGATGAGGTTAGGACACAAGCGCTTAGCATGAGCTGAAGCCATCGCTGAATGAACGCCATAAGATCGAGCTTCGTAATTACAGGTCGCAATCACTCCACGCTTGTCCGGCGAACCACCAACCGCTACCGCAGCACTACGTAATAGAGGATCGTCCCGCATTTCAATAGCCGCATAGAAGCAGTCCATATCCACATGGATGATCTTACGGTTGGCTTGGATTTCAGGTAAGGCTTCAGGCATGCCTTATTTTATGATGGAACGGAAAAGAATAAAATAGAACCGCAACGATTATGTTTTAGGGCTTTTCACTATCAAAAGCTCAGCCTCATCAGCGCCCCGCCCAGCTCACTAGTATCAATTTCTATTTTTCCATTATATGCAGAGACAATTTCGGTAACCACTGACATACCAATTCCCTGCCCTTCAACGGTTTCATCGAGACGCTTACCGCGAGAAAGTATCGCCAGCCGTACATTCTCAGGAATTCCTGGCCCATTATCTTCGACGGTAATTTGTACTTTACCAGCCATTCGTTGCGCTTTGACTCTGACTTTTGATTCAGTCCATTTACAAGCGTTGTCTAATACATTTCCGAAGACTTCATAGAAGTCGCCTTCGTCCAAGGCAATCATTAAGCCTTTACTGACATCAGCATCAATTGACACGCCCTTTTCTTGATACACTTTCTGTAAACTGGTCGCTAACTTATCTAATGCTGGTTCAACTTCCATAGAACGCATCATGACCTGCGGGCCGCTGGTTGCTCTTTGCAGTTGATAAGCAACGATTTGATCCATGCGACCGATCTGATCTGAGCAAATAGCGGACAGTTCATCAGCATCGTTACTTTTGTTTTGTAATGCCGTATGCATCACCGCTAACGGGGTTTTCAAGCTGTGTGCCAAATTACCCAGCGTTTCTCTATAACGTTTACTTTGGTGACGCTCGCTTTGAATAAATCGGTTAATATTTTCAGTTAAGCGTTGTAGCTCTTGCGGATATTGGTCTGAGAGCGTGCTGAGCAACCCTTTTTCGATTTGATGTAACTCCTTTACAGCTCGACGAATTGGCCGCAGCGTCCAGCGCATCACCACGAAGAGTATCACCAACAATGATAAAGCCATGATTGATAGCCAAAACCATAACTGATTACGGTAGGCAGAAATTACTTGGTCAAATGGGCGCTTATTTTCAAGAATGACGAAATGGTAGAGGGATATGGCACCTTCTGGCGACTCCCACTCGGCAATGTAATGAAACCTAAAAAACTCAGTATCATCCATAGTGATTTCAGCCAGCGTCCCCTCTCCCGGAAGACTAAGCGGCAACGGTACTTTGTGTTGCTCTTGGTCATAGCGAGCTGATAGTGATTTCCAAATCAGGCTTTCTGTCTCGTCATAAACCAACGCCGACATGCCGCTGTTATATTGGTTGAAGCGTTTGTCCGAAGGAATTTCTTCCGGCAAAAACAAATCTCCTGGCTCAAGTTCATCCGCATAAGACAGCAAACTATAAAATTGTGCGTACAGTCTTTCGAATGTCGCCTGCCGAATACCGGTTTTATATGAGTCCAGCAATACAAAACTCATGGCGATAATAAAAAATACCAGCACAATACTGGTATTTAATAATAAGCGCCTTTGTAACGAGTACTTTGGCTTAGTCTTTATGGCTTTATGTTCAGCTTGTTCCTGCACGGATATTTCCTGGCCTAGAGCGATTCAGCAAAACTACTTATCTAAATCACTATTCAAACGATAACCACGCCCTCGCAAAGTTTCGATAGGCTTTAAAGTACCGTCTGGATCAATTTTCTTACGTAAACGTCCTACGAAAACCTCAAGCACATTCGAGTCACGATCATAGTCTTGCGCATAAAGATGTTCCGTTAGCTCCGTTTTAGAAACCACTTTATCAGGGTTGAGCATTAAGTATTCAATAACTTTGTACTCATAAGCCGTTAAATCCATCGGCTCTCCGTTTACTTTTACTTCTTGCTTGAGACTGTTTAGGCTTATCGGGCCTTTTTCAATTTCAGGTTTCGAATAACCGGAGGCACGACGTAATAATGCATTAACGCGAGCCAATAGCTCTTCAATTTGGAATGGCTTAACTAAATAATCATCTGCCCCGGCGGCTAGTCCATCAACTTTATCCTGCCAATGGCCACGAGCAGTAAGAATTAATACTGGGAAGCCAATATCTTCTTTGCGCAACGTTTCGATCACTTCGATACCTGAAATATCGGGTAAACCAAGGTCAAAGATACCTAAGTCAAAAGAAAACTCACGTCCTAAATAAAGCCCCTCTTCGCCGTTAGGAGCTTGTTCAACGACATAACTTTGCTTTTCTAACGCAGTAACCAGTTGTTGACGCAATGCGTCATCATCTTCCATCAAGAGTATTTTCATTGTTATTAACCCCTAAAATTGTCCAAGCCTAACGGCTGCACTTGGTTAGGCTAAACGACCATTACAAGCATTGACGTACACATGGCGTACTCTGCCCGAATCTGTCAAAATTTTAACACGGTAAACGGGTGGCCGCGCTCGCGTATTCAAACTGGCGGATAATACCTTGCCGTCGATCCTGCGCGCAGCAGCACTCATTGCTGCACCTTTACCAATTGGGGTGCAGGTTTTCTTTTCTCGAAGCTCAGGTGTCGGCAGTAGTTTTTGTGATGCGCCGTAAACATTCGGCGCGAACGAAACAACTGCCGCCATCAAAGCTATAAGAGTTAGTTTCTTGATCATTTCAGTCTCTTACACAATCTCACTTCATGAATTCAATGTTAACGATAATACTTTCTAGGGCGCTCAATTTCGATCCAGCGACCTGGGCGATACTTTGAAAACGTTGTGTAATGACGGCCGCGGTATTTATACACCACGTCATAACCGACGACCCCACCTCGTTCATAGCGCGACTCATAGTGAGTTGAGCAGTGAGTTCGGGTATTTCTAGATCCGCTTTTCGCTATGGTTGCGCCGAGTAACGCACCTGCGACAGCTCCAACGTTTTTGTGTCGTTGTTTATCGCCAATGTTATAACCGATTAAGCCACCTACAACGCCACCGACCAACGCTTTACCACGGCGGTCACTTGCATCATAGCGAGTTCGCTCTGAATGACAAGTTCTAACTGGTTCATCATAACGATAACCACGTTCATAAATTGGCGTAACATCGATCACTTTTGCTTTAGTGTAGTGCTTATGCTTGTAACCACTGTCGTAGTGAGCATGTCTGTCGTATCGATGATCTGCTTGTACAGATAAAGGGAGAGTCAGCGCCGAAAGCGCTAAAGATGTGATGATTAATGGATGTCTTAGTTTCATTTGCTGTCTCCTGATGCCAAGCAACAAAGCTGGCTTATTTCAGGAGACAGTTTACAAAGGTTCAACTGAATCGTAGATGAACCAAATACTATGCAAATTATGGCTTACTAAAAGTCCTGTATAGGAACAAGATAATGATAGCACCGCCAGTAGCTGTTAATAAGGTTGGGATATTAAAGCCAGTAGCTTGCGTTCCGCCTAGCCCTAACAAGTTACCGACAAAACCACCAACGAAGGCACCTACGATGCCGAGTATGATTGTCATGATCCAGCCGCCTTTGTCAGGACCTGGCATAATTAACTTCGCAAGAGCTCCTGCAACTAAACCGACTACAATCCAAGTAAGAATACCCATGTCTCTTTCTCCTTAATCAAGTTGATTATTGACACTATCTAGTATGCCATAGCCCAGAGCTAAGTTAATGAAATGAACGTAAAAAATCGTTAACTATTGATAAAATAACGTTATTTAGCTCACACTTTACTTGTCCCAGACAACGGGTTCTTCAGATTTCATATAACCATCAAGCTTAGCTTTATAATGCTGTTCAATACGTTGACGACGAATTTTCAGGGTTGGAGTAATTAATCCATTTTCTGGGCTCCACTCTTCATTAACTAAAACCAACTTATCCAGACGCTCATGCCCTTCAAGCTTGTTATTAATTTTCTGAATCAACTGAACAGCTTCTTCGTGGTATGCCTGTTTATCCTGAAACTCTTTATTATAAATTGATGCAATAGCAATCGGCGATGGCAAACCATCACCAATCACACATAAATGCTCAACTCCTAGCTCTGGCTCTAAGGTCGCCTCGATAGGAACAGGAGAGACGTATTTACCTTTAGAGGTTTTGAAAATATCTTTAACACGTCCTGTAATGGTTAAAAAGCCGTCCTGATCAATCTCGCCGAGATCACCAGTATGGAAAAAACCATCATCATCAATGGCCTCTTTCGTTTTAAGCGGCTCTTTATAATAGCCTTGCATCACACAGGGGCTACGCAGTAAAACTTCACCGCTTTCAGCAATCTTAGCGTCAGCTGTTGGCATAGCAATTCCCACCGAGCCCTGCTTCCAAGTGTCTGGTGACGAGGCGTGAGAGAATGCCATAGTTTCTGTCAGCCCATAAGCTTCGCAAATTCGAATGCCTATTGATTGAAAGAATTTAGAGGTTCCCTCATGAAGCGCCGCCGCTCCCGACAAACAAATCTTCGCCCTATCGAGACCTAACCCCTTTAATATTTTCTTTTTAATCAAGGTATTAAGAAGAGGTATTTTAAGCAATATCTTAAGTTTTGTTTTACCTGCTTTTTCTTCAATACCTTGCTGGAATTTAAGCCAAATTCTAGGGACACCAAAGAAAATCGTTGGGCGAACCGATTGAATATTTGCCTGAAAACGATCTAACGACTCAGTAAATGAAATAACACTACCGGTATGAATACTGATAACTTCAGTCAACTCGCGCTCAGCACAGTGAGCTAATGGCAAATAGGAAAAGCAGCGTTCCTCTTTAAAATCTATAAAAGCAGAAGCCGCAGCAGCGCCATTCGATAGAATTTTATGAGTAATTAAAACACCTTTAGGGATTCCTGTAGTTCCTGATGTATAAATAATAGTAGCCAAATCATCAAAGTCTGGCACTGGGGACTCAGCATATGGCTCTTCATTTGCAATGACTTCATCCCAGTCCTTTAAGCCTTCATGAGCTTCATGACACCCAATAATGGAAAGATCTTCGGGAATAGCGTCTGATTTCTTGCTCCACTCCGGGAATTTACCCACAAAAACCATTTTGGACTCACTGTGCTCTAAAATGGTTGTAATGGTTTCAGAACCCGCACTCGGATAAATAGGTACGCTAATATGGCCAGCGAGCATAATCGCAAGATCAGCCATGATCCAGTGTGAGCAGTTGTAAGAAAGAATGGCTACTTTGCTATTAGCAGGAAGTTCACGCTTTAAGTAAGTAGCCATCTTACGAATTTGTTGGCCAGCATTTTGCCAACTGTATTCTTTCCAGTCATTCCCTAAGGGTTGACGGAGGAATGGCTCGTGCGCCTTAACTTTTTCCCAGCGATAAAAAGCTGATAAGGTATTTTCTAATTCTAGTTGGTTAACCCCAGACTGACTCATACGTTCTTTCCTGACTCTTGTTATGGTTAATATTGATAATACATCAGATAATGTGGTCCGATATCTTCTATATTAAACGCTTCGCCCTGTATTGCAAAATTAAGTTTACGGTAAAACTCGCTAGCGCTCACACGAGCATTGCACCATAGCAAATCTGCCCCTAGTTGTTGGCAGTGTTGTAAACCGTGTTGTAACAATTGCCTTCCAACGCCCTGCCCTCGGATAGACTCTGAGGTCGCCATCCCCCTTAAACGCCAACAATGATTAGGACTCAAGGAGTCATGATTTTCTGGATAAAAAGATGCGATACCAACAACGCTACCATCTTTTATCGCAGCCAGATGGAAAACACCTTCCCGTAAATCTTCGGGATAGTAGCAAGTCTCAATAGGTTGACCGGCACGAAGAACCTTATGTCTTAGCGGGTAAATTTCTTCGACTGGAACAACATTAATCTCTATGTTCATAGTTTATAGCCATAAAAAAAGCCACCTGAAAATTCAAGTGGCTTTTATTTTTACAAAGCGATGCAGTACGTATTACTGCTTATCTTCGCCTTCTTCTTCTAACTCTTCTTTAGCTTCTTTAAGCTCTTTTTCAGCTTCCGCTAAAGCTTCTTTCGAATCAGCTTTTGCTTCTTCCAAAGATTGTTCAGCATCGTCAAGCATCTCCTGAGCTTCTTCCTTTGTAGCATTGTAAGCATCAGCAGTTGCATCTTTAACGTCTTTCGCTGCTTCAGTAGTTGCGTCGGCTGCATCAGAAGCCATTTCTTGAGTTTTATCTACTGCAGTAGCTGTAGCTTCTTTTGTATCTTCCCAAGCTTCATTTCCTGCATCTTTCATCGCTTCCATCGCTTCTTTACTTTCTTCTTTAGCTTCCTCTTGTTTTTCATCACTACAAGCGATCACCAAAGTTGAAGCCAAAAGCGCAATAGCTAAACGTTTCATCGAGCTAACCTCCTCATTTGCTTAATAAAATTCCTGTAACTCGGGATTTAGTATGCCACGCGTTTTAGGATTAGCAAAGTAAAATTCTTTAAAGTGTGAATTACTGTTTCGCTAAGAACAACCAAGTTTCCAGTACTGTGTCTGGGTTCAAGGAAACGCTATCAATGCCTTGCTCCATCAACCACTTGGCAAAGTCTGGGTGATCTGAAGGGCCTTGACCACAAATACCAATATACTTGTTAGCTTTCTTACATGCTTTAATAGCATTAGCCAGCAACACTTTAACGGTTGGATCGCGCTCATCAAACAAGTGAGAAATAATGCCTGAGTCACGATCTAAACCTAATGATAGCTGAGTTAAATCGTTAGAACCGATTGAAAAGCCATCAAAATACTTTAAGAACTCTTGAGCTAACACAGCGTTCGACGGCAGCTCACACATCATGATAATGCGTAAACCATTATCACCGCGCTTAAGGCCATTCTCTTCAAGTAGCTCAATCACCTTTTTCGCTTCGCCCAGCGTTCTCACGAATGGGATCATGATTTCAACATTATTGAAGCCCATCTTATTGCGAACACGCTTAATCGCTTCACACTCAAGCTCGAAGCAATCACGGAAGTCTTCTGAAATATAACGAGAAGCACCACGGAAACCGATCATCGGATTTTCTTCATGCGGCTCGTATAAACTTCCGCCGATCAGGTTCGCGTACTCGTTAGACTTAAAGTCAGACATGCGCACAATGACTTTTTCTGGCGCGAAAGCACAAGCAATGGTTGAAATACCTTCTACCAGCTTACTGATATAAAACTCTTTCGGATTGGCATAACCAGACATCTGCATCGCGATAGTCTTTTTTAGATTATCGTCTTCAAGCTTGTCATAGTTTAAAAGTGCTTTAGGGTGTACACCGATCATGCGGTTGATGATGAACTCTAAACGAGCTAGACCAACGCCTGCATTCGGATACTGGCCGAAATCAAAAGCACGATCAGGATTACCTACATTCATCATGATTTTGAACGGTAGGTCAGGCATGTTATCAATTGAGCTTTTATTGATTTCGAAATCTAGCAAGCCTTGATAAATGTTACCGGTATCGCCTTCTGAACAACTGACCGTAACTTCCACACCGTCTTTAATACGATCCGTAGCATCACCACAGCCGACTACCGCAGGAATACCAAGCTCACGAGCAATAATCGCCGCGTGGCAAGTACGGCCACCGCGGTTGGTAACGATTGCTGCGGCACGCTTCATGACAGGTTCCCAATCAGGATCCGTCATATCAGTCACTAAAACGTCGCCTTTTTGAACTTCTTTCATTTGATCGATAGAGCTAATCACTCGCGCCTTACCTTTACCGATACGCTGACCAATAGCCCGGCCCGTCGCAACAAGCTCAGACTTGTTTTTTAGCTGGTAACGTTCAATAACGTTTTTGTCAGAACGACTTTTAACCGTTTCTGGACGCGCTTGAACAATATACAGTTTACCGTCAGCACCATCTTTAGCCCACTCAATGTCCATCGGACGCTTGTAGTGCTTTTCGATGATCATAGCCTGCTTTGCTAGCTCTTGAACTTCTGCATTGTTGATACAGAAATTCATGCGCTCATTATGCTCTACGTTAACCGTCTCAATGCTTTTATCATGCTCGTTATTGTCCGTGTAAACCATCTTGATGGCTTTACCACCAAGAGTTTTGCGCACGATAGCTTGACGACCTTGCTCAAGCGTAGGCTTGTAAACATAGAATTCATCTGGATTTACCGCACCTTGCACAACGGTTTCGCCTAAACCATAGGCGCCCGTAATAAAGACCACATCGTTAAAACCAGATTCTGTATCCATGGTGAACATCACACCACTAGCAGCGATGTCGCTGCGAACCATTTTCTGTACGCCAGCAGAAAGAGCAACTAACTTGTGCTCAAAGCCTTGGTGTACACGATAAGCAATAGCGCGGTCATTAAACAAAGATGCAAACACTTCTTTAAGCGCTTTCATCACATTGTCTAAGCCACGGACGTTAAGGAAGGTTTCTTGTTGGCCTGCAAAAGAGGCATCAGGTAAATCTTCAGCCGTCGCAGAAGAACGTACAGCCACAGCAAACTCTTCGTTAGAGTCGCCTTTTAATTTGTTATAAGCATCGGTGATTGCCATTTCCATTTCTGGAATAAAGGGTGTCTCCATGACCCAGCCACGAATTTTTGCACCAACTTCGACCAGTTTCTCAACGTCATCAACGTCTAATCCGTCTAGCTCATTATTAATTCTTTCGTTTAGGCCGCTTTGCTCAAGGAAAGCTCTAAAAGCATCGGCTGTAGTGGCGAAGCCGCCAGGTACACTAACACCCATGTTGCTTAAGTTACTGATCATCTCGCCTAAAGACGCGTTTTTACCACCCACGCGCTCGACGTCACCCATGCCTAACTCTTCATACCAAAGTACGTACTTATCCAAAGTATTTCTCCCGTTGCGGTCTGCAAATTAAAGAAAATTGCCCTCTATCCCAGCGGCTACTTGCTGAAAACAGGCGTAAATGCTTAAATTCACACACTCATTGGTCATTAAAGGTCGCCATTTTACTGGTTATTGCACAAATATGAAACGTACAGTCTTCTTTATTTCAGATCGAACGGGTATAACGGCCGAATTGCTTGGTCAGTCATTAACTGCCCAGTTTGAAGATCATGTTGAATTCACCTACCACACCATCCCTTTTGTCGATGATGAAGACAAAGCGTTAGCAGCGGTAGCTAGGATTAACCAAACCGCCGTGCGTGATGGCGTGCCGCCTTTAGTATTCGAAACAATCGTGCGTCCAGAAATCCGTGAAATCATCTTAAAATCAGAAGCAATTCTGCTCGATTTTTTCCACACCTATATTGGACCTTTGGAAAAAGAATTAGGCGTAAGAAGTTCATTTAGCGTAGGGAAATCGCACTCCACCGATGATATGCAGGCTTATGACACCCGCATGAGCGCGGTAAACTTTGCACTAAATAACGATGATGGCGCAACGACTAAACAATATGATCAAGCTGATATCATTCTAGTTGGTCCTTCTCGCTGTGGTAAAACACCTACTTCGCTGTATTTAGCGATGCAATTTGGTATTTTCGCGGCCAATTACCCTTTCACCGATGAAGACTTGCCGAATATCAAACTTAATCAAGGGCTGGAGAAGAACAAACATAAGGTTTATGGCCTAAGCATTGATCCGATGCGTCTGCATGAAATTCGTACAGGCCGCCGCCCTGACAGTAAATACTCGTCTTTTCAGCAGTGCATGTTTGAAACCCGTGAAGTTGAAGCGCTTTATCGCAAAGAAAAGATACCCTTCATCAATACCACATCACGCTCGGTTGAAGAGCTTGCAGTGAAGATCATGAGTGATACAGGAATAGAGAGAAGAATTTTCTAAAGACGACAATCAACATGTCATCAATGTTCATTACAAAAATCCCCGCATGATGCGGGGATTTCTTTAATTAAAGGTTAAACCTCTTCAACCACTAGCGCCATACGTTGCCCAATAGGCACCTTGTTGTTGGGGAATACGATTGCTTCGCCATCATTCTCCACGATATACGGTTCTTCAGGATCGCTAAGTAGCTCAAAGCCTTTTTCGAAGCTGCTAAAGTTGGCCAAACCATCATCTACATTTAGATGCGAATCATCGCTGACTCTTACTAGTTCACGCTTTACTTTAAATAGTCTCTGACCGTTAGTTTTGTAACGAGAGCTGTGATCGTAGCTATAGCTTGAATCGACCAAGGCACGTAACGTTTTTTCGGCATCTGCAAAGTCATCGCGGTTGTTCTCGCCGAATGGCTTAACTTTACCAAGCTCAACCGTAATACTGTCTACCTTAAAATTACTGCTCGAATGATAAGAGAATACCGTACTTGGCTTGTGATAAAGCAAGATGGTATTCACACCAAAGTCCTGCATTAGATTTAACAACGCAGGATTATGTTCACGGCTATCTAAATAGGGGTAAATAGCAAACTTTTGATATTTAGAGGCTCGAATAGCAGTGTGTAGGTCATAATGTGAGCGGGTATCATTGGCGCAGCTCTGTCCAAAAAAGTCATTAACCGCTTGCTCTAGGCGCTTAGCACGTTCGACTTCGCATATCTCGTCACGCTGCTCCCAATACTTTTTCCACTCGCCACTGAACATACGATTCAAATTAAAATCGATAAAACGTTCTTCCTTGAGCATCGCTTGAGGGTGCCCGATCATAATTAGTAAATGACACTTTAAAGCCAGCTGGCCATTCAAGAGGTCATAAACGATATCTGAAACGATTTCCATCGGTGCGGTTTCATTGCCATGTACACCAGCAGAGAGCGCCAAATACTGTTGCGATTCTTCCTTGGGCTTGAATTCAATAATGCCGACATCATGAAAAGTTACCACGAAGTTTTCAAGAGACATTGAAAAAGGCTGATGCCCCTCTAGGTGCTCTCGAACGAAATCTAATAAATTAAAGGTGTTACAAAACTCTGTTGAATTCATGTTTTATGATCTTAATTATTTATTTTCTTGAAATGGAGGTACCAATAGCTGCGGGTCAAGGCGTGAGCTGTACCAGTTGATACGCCAATCTAAATGAGGACCTGTAGCACGGCCTGTTTCACCGATAGTGGCAATCTTATCGCCCTGCCTCACTTTTTGCCCGTCTTCAACATCAATAGAGTCTAAATGTATAAATGTCGAGGAAACGCCGTAACCATGGTCTACGATGAGAGTGCCGCCAGAATAAAACATATTGTCATAGGCTAAGCGAACCGTTCCATCAGCAGGCGCAACAACCGCCGTTCCGGTTGGCGCAGCAACATCCACGCCATAATGGGGACGCTTGGGCTCACCATTTAAGACACGCTGGCTGCCATAAAAACCACTCAAACGACCCTTCGCTGGCCAAATAAAGTCCTGCATAAAGAATTCATCCTTACTAGTATTCGCTCGCGCCTTAGACACTAATGCGCCTTCTTCACGAATTCGCTTAAGAACTTCAGGTTTCATCGGGTTAACTTTCGATGGTGGTAAACCATCAATGCGCTCAATATTATAATCACGCTTGCGAACGAATAGCTTTTGCACTTCTTTTTGCTCACCGTTTTGTACTGTAAGAGTTGCTGACTCCGGCATATCTCGGTGGAAGCCAAAAACGAAGTAGCCTTGTGGCGTTAGCTCTAGCTCTTTATCGTCAAAAGTAACTTTAGAGCCTTTAACCGCCTGCCCAACGACTAATCCGCCCTGGGTCAAATCACCTTTTAAAGATAATAGAAGTGGCTCCTGGGCCAACAGCGATAAACTTAAAACACTGAGCGACAGTAAACCGATAATCTTATTAAATATGACTTTTAGCATTTATA
>Ga0208833_1000122_pt1 | contig 22206 bp, 23 predicted proteins | sample DeeseametaMP1788_FD_184181 | JGI IMG/M metagenome (GOLD analysis project Ga0208833, IMG submission 184181) | Marine microbial communities from the Deep Pacific Ocean - MP1788 (SPAdes) | ecosystem: Environmental > Aquatic > Marine > Oceanic | place: North Pacific Ocean | collected 2011-05-03 | reverse complement strand
AATAAACTATATTACTCACAAGATAAGCTAAACCTAATAATAACAAGAGGGAGGCTGCTACTGCTGGTAACTTCCATACGCCATAATTACGTTGCGTCTTCTTTTGGGACGCAAACTCTTGCTGTAGTAAGTTGATAGCATCGCCGTCAAAATTCTGTGCCAAGAAAAGGAAAGAATCATCCAGAACTTCTTGTTGCGTCGCCAAGCCAGGAACACCTTCAAGTTTTAATACTTCCCCTTCGACGGCGTAGACGCGCACTGCTTGTGTAACACTTAATTCATTACTTTGAAGCTCCAGTTTTAATAACTCTTCTACCAACTGCTTATCGGCTGACCAAAAGTTATTTTCCTCCTGGCGGACTAATACCTGCTCCTCAATCACGACACTCCATGCATCATAATAATTGGGCAAGCAAGCTGCTTCTGACACTACATAGTCTGGCTCCACACCAGCTTCTTTTAATAAAGCCAAAGTCTCTTCAAAGTAAGCTTTATCTACAACATTGATCGCTAAGCGTTCCTGAGCATCAAACGAGCCCAGCGCAAAATGCTGACTATCAACACTATCAAGAATTTGCTCTTCCAGTTGGTAAGGAATTGCTTTTTCCAGCTGTTTACGATTTTTAGTTGGAGTCGTTTCGTTAAAACATTTAACTCGGTGAGCTGGAAGCATCAGTATGACTTGGTGCTCATCAATAATTTCACCTAAAGTCTCTGCATCTTCAAGTAGTAAGCTACCGTTATCTGCAAAAGCATGGCCCCCCTCTTCTGCGTCTAACAGAGTCCCCCATTGTAACGATCGCTCATCGCTACTAATTCGTATAAATAATCGTTCTTTCATTATTTATTCTCCAATGTGGCGTGCAACCACATGAAATTCATTATCATTTTTTAACATTAAAGAATGCACAACGGCAGTTCCTGTGCTTACTCTGGCCTCAGCTTTTAACAACATATACTTACTATCATAAACCAGCCTGCCTTTGCCCTGCTCTGACACCTTCCCGCTACCTAGCGCCTCAAAAAAACTACTTTCGTCATAACCGTCATCTGGTAATTCCTGTAAAGCTTGGCGAACCTGCGACAACTCGACCTCATCCAGTAGCATCCAAACTAACTCAGCATGCTCAGGCTTAACCGTATTAACGTTAATGGTACCTTCAGTAGTTGGTAGTACACACAAATACTCTTTCACAGACTCATACGTTTCCGCACTAAACCCTTTGATCACCATTAATTCACTAGTATGAGCCAATAACGTATCGGCTGTCCTGTAAGGAACTTGTAGTCCTGTATAAGTGTAATCCTCAGCACCGTCAATCCCTGTAGGCTCTTGATCTTCATCAATAAAATCTTTTGTAGCTACCGCCAAAGCCTGCGGCGAAGTATTTTCATCTTCTACATGAGACTCAAGCAATTTAGCAAACAAATCCACGCCCGGCATACCGCTTCCGCCATCATCAGGTGATTTGCTGCCACCACTACCACCACCGATACTGGTACCGCCGCCACCCAGAGGTTGTCCGCCTCCCCCAGTATCAACCGTCTCTGTCTCCATTAAAATACTGTTGACGTTGAAACAACTGTGCATATCCCGCAACTCACCTTGAAGCTGCCCTAATCCCTGCTCAATTTCGAAGGCAATTCCACCTTCAGACCACGGTTGATTACGGTGAACACGTTCGGCTTTACTATCTTTAAAGTACTGCTTTAACTGTTCAGACGCAAACACCTCGGCTCCATACATGTACTGATAAGCTCTCGAGCCGTTAATAATATTTGCTGTACGTTGTAGGTGCATTTGTTGTGTATTTAGAATTTGTATGGCTAACACACTTAGCACTGAAAATATAATCAGTACAGTAATCAAAGCGACACCACGGTTTTTGCCAAAAGCTTTCATGAGTCGTTGCTCCTTAAGCTTTTACCTCGGCCATCATCATTATCTCGATCATTACCCCCTCCACTCCGACCATTTGGAGTAGACGGTTGACGCTCAGCATCATCACCTGCGGATACTTCAAAGCGAGGCATTGGAAATAGTCTATGAAGCTCGCCGTAATCTTCTAGTACAACGGTAATCTTGATTGCCTCTGGGATTGCCAATCGTTGGTCGTCATCGACCAGCCAATCTTTCTTCCAAGTTCCTTCTGTTAGGAATTCTAGATTAAACTCTTCAACCTGCGTCAGAAAATCACGCGATAACTCCTGATCATCTCGTGCACTATCCACAAAAATCCAGTGGTGACGCTCAATACGATCATCGATGAATTCGTATTTAACATGCTGTAAATTGCTACGTTTGATCTTAGCTGGATTACGCCAGCCACTTCTTGTGAACTCTATATAGTTGTTAGCGCTCTGAGACTCAGCTTTTAATAAAGGAGCTCGGTCACCAAAAACATCGCGCCTGTCGCGAGGTACCATATATCGAATATCTTCTTCTAACTGTCGAAACGCTAATTGGACTTCGCGTAATCGTTCTATCTGCTTATCATTTGCCTCAGATCTAACCTGAATAAAGTTAAATATTTGCAAAGCACCTGCTAATACCACGCTAAAAATAAATAACGCAATAAGAACTTCGGTAAGAGTAAAGCCTTTTACTTTGCTAGAGCGCATCATCGTCGCTCTCCGCCACCTTTGTCAGATTTCTTTCCGACAAAGCCTGTCATGGTGTAAATACCCTGCGCTCCGTAAGTGATCGAAAGGGTAACGCGACGCATGCTCTCCACTTCCGTACCGACGACTTTACGCTCCCACTCCCACTCTCTATTAGCGAACTCTGTGGTGCCTTGTTGGATACCAACAGACGGCCACTCATCGTCAATCTGTAATTCAGCGAAGTGATTCTGAGCAACAAAGTTTGCCAAGGTCTTATCTTTAGAGTTGCCTAAGGCAACAATGCTCGACGAAAACAAACCAGACAACATTGGCGTGATGAAAATAGCCAATACTGCTAATGCTATTAGCAGTTCAAGCAAACTCAGGCCAGACTGTCGATTTCTATGCTTACTCATCATTTTCGTCGTCTAAATCTTTATCCCAATCATGACTATAATGACCCTCTAATGCATTCGAGAACTCGATATCTCCAACATAATTACCACGAATTCGGTAAAACAAAGGCTCGTCACGATCTAACCCTATGGTCACTACAAAGTCGTTCATCTCACCACTGGAAAGCATATAAATTTGTGGTGTTTTTGATTTATTTTTCTTTTCTTCTTGCTCTGAACTATCTTTGTCACCGCCGCGGCTAGAGGACTCATCATCTTCAGGTGGCTCATTTTCTAATAAAGCATCCTGCCCCTCTAGATTAACCGCCACTCGAATCGGCCCTTCTAATTCAACGGTTTTCAGTAAACGGTGATCTTCAAGCGGTTGCCACTTACCACCGTTATAAATCATAAACGAATAGCTATCCGACTCGATACGAACGCCTAACTCTATACCTCTAATAATCGACTCTTCTTGAGCGACTTGAAGTAATCCATAGAGCTGACGCGATTTTGTTTTGAGTTCAGCTCGCTCGTTGTCATTCAAAGCAATGGTTGCTACCGAAATCATCATGGCAGCAATCATCAACGCAATCAGTACTTCAACGAGCGTAAAGCCTTTTTGAAGAGATGTTTTGATAGGTGTTAATTTACTGGTTTTCGGTGTTGAAATTAGCTTCATGTAAATTCCAAGTACCGATATCCTTATTCTCACCTTCACCACCTTCACGACCATCATTACCTAAGGTGTATAAATCGAAGTCATCATGACGGCCAGGGTAAATATAAATGTAATCGCGCTTCCACGGATCTTTTGGTACCGCACTCGAACCTAAGTATCCTGAGCTTTGGTAATTCTGTGGAATAGGGTCGCTAGTAGGACGTCGAATCAAAGCCGATAAACCTTGCTCAGTTGACGGGTAGAAACCATTATCAATCTTGTATGAGTTCAATGCTGTTTTTAACGTATTCAAATCACCCTTCATCTTTTGAAGGTTTGCTTTATCTACGTTACCCATCAAACTTAAGGTTACGAATGTACCCATAATCGCAACAATCGCTAATGCGATTAAGATCTCGGTTAAAGTAAAACCTTTAACCTGCTTTTTCATTTTGTGTGTCTGTAAACGTTTCATTAAAACCATCTCCGTCTTTTTAACTGGTAATAGAGTTAGTCATTTCAAAAATTGGTAACATCATCGCCGCAACGATAAACATCACCATGCCGCCTAACGCTAAAATAATCAGTGGCCCCATTATGTTCAGCGCCACATCAATACTGTTTTCGAACAATGTTTCTTGGTTTTCTGATACTTGTTCTAGCATGTGCTCCAGCTCACCCGAAGCTTCACCACTGCCGATCATATGGATCATCATAGGTGGAAATTCGCCTGTTTGCTGCAACGCCATCTTTAAGCTTCCGCCTTCCCGAACTTTTACCGCTGCTTCATTAATCGCTTTGCGCATCTTTAGGTTAGACAGAACCTTGCCACCAATGTTCATAGCCTCCAATAGAGGAACACCACTGGAGTGCAAGATGTTCATCGTACTCGCGAACTGTGCTGTATTTAAGTTTTTCGACAAACGACCTATAACTGGGATTTTCAATATTGTGGCGTGCCACCTCAAGCGATTTTCATCTTTTCGCAGCCACATTTTGAAGCCAAACATCAACAACACTGCCGCAATTAATACGTAGACGCCGTATGAAATGGTAAAGTCACTCAGGCCAATCAATACTTTTGTAATGGTTGGAAGTTCCTCACCCATATGTTGGAACTGCTCAACCACTTTTGGTACCGCGAATACCATCAAGCCAGCCACCACGCCAACAGCAACCAAAATCAATACTATTGGATAAACCATAGCAGCTGAAACCTTGGTGCTGATCTTTTGACGACGCTCAGTATAGTCGGCTAGTCGATTAAGGACTTTGTCCAAATGTCCGGCGCGTTCACCCGCAGCGACCATCGAACGGTATAACTCATTAAATACGCTCGGAAACTCTGATAGACCGTCAGCCAGGGTGTGACCTTCCATTACCTTGGCTCGGACGCCAAGCATAATGGTTTTTACTTTTGCTTTATCCGTTTGCTCTGCAACTGCCTTAAGTGACTCTTCAATGGGTAGTGCTGCTCGTACTAATGTCGCCAATTGGCGGGTAACTAAAGCTAAATCAGAAACGCTGATTTTAGGGCCAAAGAAGCTGCCACCCTTATCTTTTTTGCGGTGAGCATCGCCGATATGATTGACGTCTAGTGGCGTTAGTTGCTTTTCACGCAACTGCTGACGAATCTGACGAGCAGTGTCGCCTTCTAGAACACCTTTTTTCTGCTTGCCTTTAGCATCAAGCGCGACATACTCGAATGCAGCCATTAGTCCTCCCGAGTAACGCGTAACACTTCTTCAACAGTGGTAATACCTTGAAGAACTCGGTGACGACCATCAGCGCGAATGCTTGGCGTTGCTTGACGAGCATGGCGCTCCATTTCCTGCTCACTATTATTATTGTGAATCATCGTTCGCATTTGATCATCAATAAGCACTAACTCATAAATACCTTGACGGCCACGGAAACCTTGTTGATTACAGGTATCGCAGCCTACGGGATGATAAATCGTTGGAGGATCTTGAGGATCAAAGCCCATCAATTCACATTCTTTTTCATTCGCCGTAGCTGGTTGCTTACAGTCTTCACACAAACGACGGACAAGTCGTTGCGCCAACACACCTAGCAAGCTTGATGATAATAAGAAAGGCTCTACGCCCATATCTTGCATACGAGTAACGGCACCAATCGCAGTATTGGTATGCAACGTTGATAAAACTAAGTGACCGGTTAAACTCGCCTGAACAGCAATCTGCGCTGTTTCCAAATCTCGAATCTCACCAATCATCACCACGTCGGGATCCTGACGCAAAATTGCTCGAAGTCCGCGAGCAAACGTCATATCCACCTTCGGGTTCACCTGAGTTTGACCAATACCATCAATCAAATACTCAATCGGGTCTTCAACCGTTAAAATATTTCGCGTCGTGTTATTCAGTAATGATAAACCAGCATACAAGGTTGTTGTTTTACCGGAACCGGTAGGACCCGTGACCAGAATAATGCCATGAGGCTTATGTAAAAGATCATCCATAAGAGACATGGTGTCCGGCTGCATACCCAAGTGTTTGAAATCTAAACGTCCAGCTTCTTTATCCAACAAACGCAATACAACACGCTCGCCGTGACTGGATGGCATGGTCGATACACGAACATCAACCGCTCGGTTGGCGATTCTTAGAGCTATACGACCATCTTGGGGGATACGTTTTTCAGCGATATCCAGCTTGCCCATGACTTTAATACGAGAAACTAACAAAGGTGCTAATTTGCGGCTCGGTTGCAATACTTCTCGTAATACGCCATCGACGCGGAAACGTACCGATAAAGTTTTCTCGAAGGTTTCGATATGAATATCAGAGGCGTTTTCTTTAATCGCCTCCGTCAATAACGCATTGATTAACTTAATAATCGGAGCATCATCTTCCGCTTCGAGAAGGTCTTCAGTTTCTGGTAATTCCTCTGCCAACCGGAACAGATCCATCTCATCGCCCAAATCTTCCATCGTTTGGCGAGCATCGGTTGTTCCTGACTGGTAGTAAGCACTTAGTTCTTTTTCGAAAGCAGCCTCATCAAGCCATTCAAGCTGAAAGGACTGAGGGTAATGACGACGAACTTCGAGTAGAGCCTGAGGTGACGCGCCTTCTCTCATAAAGCACTTAACCTCATTATCAGACTCTTTTAGAAAGACACCGTGTCTTTTTGCAAAGCTGAAAGGCATTGCACGAAAACGACCAACTTCAATGGTTTTTTCCGTTTCCGCTTCCAACCCAATGTCTGTCTCAAGTTGCTCTGACATTACTCTTCGTCTGCCTCTTGCTCAGTTTGTTCTTCCGCAGCTCCGCTGCCCTGATCAAGCAACATGTCTTTATCCAGATACTCTTCGAAACTTGGCGGTAACACTAATGCTTCATCATAAGTTGGCAACACTGGCGCTTCAGCGCTTGGCATTAAACTAATACCTTTATTAGCTTGCTCAATTTGCTGCGCTCGCATATAGCTATATTTAGCATTACTGACTTCACGTAAATCTTTATCATCTTTCAACACGCGAGGGTGAATGAACACCATCAAGTTACGTTTGATTTTTTGAGTACGTTCTGACTTAAATGCATGACCTAAAATTGGGATATCGCCAAGAATCGGCACTTTCTGGGAGCTTTGTTGAATATCATCGTCAATCAAGCCGCCTAGCACGACTAATCCGCCATTAGGCACTAATACAGAAGTTTTAACTTCACGCTTATTGGTCACCACGTCTACCGCTGTCGAACCAGCAATCGACGATACTTCTTGCTCAATATCCAAACGAACATAGTTACCTTCGTTAATTTGCGGCGTTAGTTTCAACATCACACCAACATCTTTACGCTCTACATTCTGGAATGGATTCGAATTGTTATCACCTAAAGTGGAGCCAGTGATGATCGGAATTTCCTGACCAGCTTTGAATATTGCTTCCACATTATCCAGCGTAGTCACACTTGGACGTGCCAGCGTATTCGAGTCGGTGACGCCTTCTAGTGCTTTAATAAAGGCAGCCCAGCTCAAACCGGATTGACTAGTACGAGCAATACCTAAGCCGGCTCCTTGTAAACCACCGAGTACTTCTGCTAAAGCAACACCATTGTCTCCACCAGTAGTAATAGTTTCCGTTCCAGTGATACGACCATCTTCATCTCGAGTAAACACTTCTTCTTCTTGACCGCGGCTAGCGATTGCGCCACCTGCTACTTGGCCAATCGTCGTACCCGTATTATTGAAGTTAATAATACCGGCTGGTTGAGTGCCTGAGCCGCTTGGTGAGAACAGCCACTGAATGCCTAACTCTTTTGCTGTGGTATCAGAAATCTCGACGATTATCGCTTCAACGTGCACTTGCTTACGGCGAATATCTAAACTACGGATAACTGAATCAAACTCACGCATCATATCTGGCGGCGCCGTTAAAACAAGCGCGTTCGTTTCTTCATGAAACTGCACAGAATACAGGGCTTTTTTTGCTGTAGCTCCACCACCGGAAGCACCGCCTCCTCGTCCAGAATTAGCGGCTTCTTCTTTTTTCTTAATCTCACCAATCCCTTGCAACACTTCAGACACATGCTCAGCTTTCGCATACTTCAAGAAAACCGTTTTTGTGTTGCCGGTATTGTCTAACTGGCGATCTAAACTATGAATTAAAGCCCTTAAACGAATACGTTGACGATTACCCGCACTCAATAAAATACTGTTAGTACGCTCATCCGCTACATAACGCGGCTGTTGAACTTGATTGACTCGCTCTTGCTGACCGCCACGGTTTAAGCTCTCTAAAATGCGAACGATTTCACTGGCTGACGCATGCTTCAATTGAATCACTTCAATTTCTTCATCATTCGCCTTATCTGTACGCTCAATAATTTTAGTAATTCGCTCTACGTTTGACGCAGAGTCATGCAAAATCAAAGTGTTTGTTCCTTGAACCGCAAATAAATGACCCGATTGTGGCGATACCAAAGGACGCAACACATTCATGATTTGCTGAGCATCCACATTTTGTACTGGAATCACCTGAGTAATGGCTTGATCGCCATATGCTTTGGGGTTCTTTACATTAACTGGCGATGCTTCATAGCGCGCTTTTTGATCTTGTACAATTTTAATCACGCCATTATTTTCAATCGCTTGGAAGCCATGAACCTGAATAGCCGACACAAAAATGTTATAGATTTCATCTTTACTGAAATCATTATTTGAAATGATAGTAACTTTGAGGCCTTTTACACGTGGGTCAACAATCATGGTCTTACCCGTAATGCGCGCAACCGTTTCAACCACTTCACGGATATCCGCATCGCGAACATTCAAACGCTCAGCCTTTACCATAGCCGATGAAAATAATAGTGATAGAGCAAATAGCCCCATGATCGCCCCGTGTTTCCACGATGACTGCTTGTGTTTATAGTTATCCTGACTATTTAATTTGTCTAACATTGCCTTCTCTCTTTTCTAAGTTCGGCTCTATATTCGGTCTAGAGTTTGAACGAGGGCGCTGATTGCCCATATCAGAAATTCCAAGTATTAGGGTGACTGGCTGACCATTGCGTTGAATGGTCACTTCGACTGAATCAGAGTTACTCAACTCATTCATGACACCCATCATGCCCTCATTGCTTAATTTTTGCCCATTCACAGACGTTATCACATCATTACGGCGTAAGCCGAGACGTGTGAACATTCTTGGGTCTTTACCCGGTGATACTTTAAAGCCACTCACTTGACCGCTAGCATCCACCACCGGTTGTACGTTTGCGATATCTTTTAGTGCCTGAGGATTGCTGTAGATCTGTTCTTTCATTTCAGCCAGCTCTCGACTTAAGCGAGCATCGCGACTTTTATCGATTGTCCGCTCAGGGCCTTTTTCAGATTTCAACTCAGGCTTTTTAGCCGACGACATCACTTGCTGATTTAACTGCTCCACCAGGGTTAATGTCTCGTATTTGCCGCCATTCTTTAAGATAACCTGTAATGTCTCAACTTTATGCAGCGTGACTTGTCCTCGGACTTTTAACTTGTCACCGATAAAGTAAACCGACTCTTGGCTGCCATTGGCTTCAATAATGGCACTACTTAATTTATCTTCAGAAGAAACATAGGTTCCGAGCAGCTTGAGGTTTAGCTTCGTTTCTTCAGCTTCAACTTGCTCTTCAACTGGGGCATTGGCTTCGCCAAAAAGGTGCAGACCAGCGATACTCTCAACATTGACAGTTGCTTGTTTTTTAGGGGCAGGAGCGCTTTTTACAGGTACAAGCTCTGGCGGTGGCTGGAAAAACTCAACCCACAACCAAACGAGTTTGGCCAAGACATACAGGCTTATTATAGCCAATATCAAGGCTACAATTCGTGCTACTAACCTACCCCGCTGTTGCACGAATTGGGTAAAATTGTTCATCATTGAATTCATTTATATAATATTTTACGGGTTTCCGTTGTATTCCCGAATTATGTCCCCAAGTTAAATTTTAGCTATCTTTCTCTGAGATAGCTTATAATAAGCATATTCCCACTCAAATCGCGGAAAAGCAAGACAAGATACTGTAAAGATAAGTAAGGTTCAAGATGGCAGTTGACAATTCTGTGAGGTTAGACAAGTGGTTATGGGCGGCCCGTTTTTTCAAAACGCGCTCAATAGCCAAAGAAGCCATTGATGGTGGCAAAGTTCATTGTGATGGCGTCAAAGGTAAAGCAAGCCGAGTCGTGACCACGGGCATGAGCTTAAAGATCAGGCAAGGCTTTCATGAAAAAACGGTCATCGTGAAAGACTTATCCGATAAAAGAGGCCCAGCAAAAATTGCTCAAACCCTTTATGAAGAAACAGCCGATAGCATCAAACAGCGAGAAACCTTAGCGGTTCAGCGCCAATCAATGCCGAAAACCGAAGGCAAGCCTGATAAGCGCCAACGGCGACAAATTCATCGCTTTAAACGGGACAACTCTTAATCAAGCTATACAGTTACTTGTACCTTTTATAACAGCACTTTCGACACAACAACTGGAATTACGATGTCAGATACGATTCAACGATTTACCTTTGCAAACCTGCCTATTCGAGGCGAAATTATCAGTCTAGGGCAAAGCTTTCAGACCATTATTGAGAAGCACGCCGAGCAGCATCAGTATAATTCCGCTCAGCGACAGCTACTCGGACAGGCATTAGCTGCTACCGCGTTAATGGCCGAAATCATTAAAATAGAAGGTAAAGTGGCGTTGCAATTACAGAGCCCTTCAGCTGTTAAGTTATTACTGACAGAGTGTACTCATCAAGGTTACATCCGTGGTCTAACACACCTAGATCAAGAGAAAACGTCAGGTTCGCTAGATTTTGCACAATGGACTCAAGGCGGTCAGATGGCCATTACCATTGAGCCTGCTCAAGGCAAACGGTATCAAGGCGTAGTACCTCTCGAAAACTCTGAGCTGTCTCATTGCCTTGAAGAATACTTTGAACGCTCGGAGCAGCTACCAACCTATATCCAGCTGTTTGCTCAGGATAGCAAAGTATTTGGGCTCTTTTTACAAGCGATGCCTGGCAACTCACAAGAAAATACTACGGCTGAAGACAAAGCGGCTGCTTTCGAGCACGTCAAAGCACTAGCGGAAACATTAACGGCCGAAGAAGCTTTGGGCATTTCTCACCAAGAATTACTGTATCGATTATTTAATCAAGATGAAGTAACGATTTATCCCGAAAAGCAGATTCAGTTCCAGTGCGGTTGCTCACGCGAACGCAATGAAAAGGCATTAGCGACTATTCAGCCAACAGAATTAGTGGAAATGGTTCAGGAAAGTGGCGGGCAAATTGAATTGGTTTGTGACTTCTGCAGTCATAAAGAAATCTTTACTGAGCAAGATATTATGACGTTCCTCAGCAACACAGCCCCAAGCGACAGCGTCAATTAAGCCATTAAGTGTTGGTCCTGACAGGAAATTCTAGGCGGGCTTCGAGCCCGCCTTCAGCACGATTAATCAACGAGACGTTACCACGATGCAGCTTTGCGATCCGCTGAACAATCGCTAACCCTAAACCTGAGCCACCACCACTTCGAGCACTATTGCCACGCGAAAACGGTTGGAATAAACGCTCAATTTCTTTTTCATCAATACCAGGCCCTTGATCGTACACTGATACTCTTACTTTGTTATCAATCACTTGAGTCTTAACTTCCAACGGCGCACCAGCATACTTCAAACCATTCATGATGAGGTTCATAATCAGGCGTTTCATCGCCATAGGTTTAAATGCCAACGGAGGAATCTCCCCCAACTCATAACTAATGTCTTGAGTTTGAATGCGAACAGACTTCACGCAGTCTTCAACCACCGTATTTAAATCGCCGACTTGATCGCGTTCGTCACGGCCGTCTCGAACAAACGAGATGAACTGATCGATGATTTGGTCCATATCTTCAGTATCGCGAATAATCCCTTCACGAACTTCAGCTTCGTCGTCACTCATAAACTCAGTGGCCAGTCGGATCCGCGTTAAAGGAGTTCGTAAGTCGTGCGACACACCAGCCAACAATAAGGTTCTGTCTTCTTCTAGCTGCTGAACATTTCGCGCCATCTGGTTAAAAGCACGAGTCACCGTGACCATCTCCTCCAAGCCCTCTTCCTTCAACTGGCCAGGATTATCACCACGACCGATTTCTCGCGCAGCAAACTCTAAACGACGCAACGGTCGACTAATTTGCTTGGTAAAAATCCAACCACCGAGCAAACTCAGCAATAGAATCGCAGTAAAATAAACAATAGGGGGGTGGATATAGAATCCTTCAAACGGCTCCATACCAATACGGAACCAGACGTTGCTGTGCTTGGGTGATTTAATCCAATAATAAATTTGGTCGGATTCTTCCACGCGCATTTCAGTACTATCTTCTGGCACGCCTAGGCTTTCGGCGAGCTGCGAGGTCAGAACCGTGTAAAGCTGCGCTTCGCGCAGTTGCTTCGGATCGCCCATACGAGTAGAAATCATCTGGATTCGTTGATCATCCATGATTTCCAGTCGCACCTCATTCGTCATCTTGCCTTCGATTTCCAAGTCCTGCATCGACATGGCTGTTTTAACATCGGATGCTAACAGCTGCACCAGCTGCTTCATCGAAGGCTGTGCCACGTACCAAGAAATCGACAAATAAGACACCCACTGATTGATCAGCAGTAGCACGCCAACCAGTAAGGCTATTCGTCCAAAAGCACTTTTCGGTAAAATTCGCATTGACTTAAAGTGATGCCGAGAGCATCAGCAATTAGGCTTCGCCACCGTCTGGCACGAACACATAACCCACACCCCAGACCGTTTGAATGTAACGTGGGTGGGCCGGGTCAGCTTCAATTAAACGTCGTAAACGAGAGACTTGTACATCAATACTGCGCTCTAGTGCGGAATAATCACGACCACGAGCTAAGTTCATCAACTTATCACGCGAAAGCGGCTGGCGAGCGTGCTCGACCAATGACTTTAATACCGCGAACTCGCCACTGGTCAACGAGATTGATTTACCATCATCCGTCATTTCGCGAGTTGCAAGATTTAGAGTGAAGCGTCCAAAGCTGATCACTGACTCAGCGTTGCTTGGTGCTCCTGGGATATGTTTGGCCTGACGACGCAATACCGCACGAATACGTGCGAGTAATTCTCTTGGATTAAACGGTTTCGCCAAATAATCATCAGCACCCACCTCTAATCCAACGATGCGATCGACCTCATCGCCTTTTGCCGTCAGCATAATAATTGGTATTGGATTGTTGTCAGAACGCAGGCGACGACAAATGGATAAACCATCTTCCCCTGGTAACATCAGATCCAGAACCATCAAATGATAATTCTCACGCTCTAAAAAGCGATCCATCTGCTCTGCATTCTCTACCGTACGAACGATAAAATCCTGCTCCTTGAGGTAACGCTCAAGCAAACTTCTTAAACGCACATCATCATCAACCACTAGTACTTTTGGTGTTTCTTCAGTCATGGTCTTTCCTGCCCTTCCCAACCAATATCGTTATGCTTCATTCATTATTTGAATCGCCTAAATCTGACAATTTTCAGAAAGCACTCACGGAATGTCGAATTTAGACTTTTTTCATATTTCTACAAGCACTATACTATGCCGTCATATTTTTCCCAATACGCGAAAACAAGATGTTACAAATTAACCAGCAGATTGCTCAAGAGCTGAATGTCCGCCCACAGCAGGTGGAAGCAGCCGTAAAACTCCTTGATGAAGGCTCGACCGTTCCCTTCATCGCACGTTACCGTAAAGAAGTAACGGGCGCACTGGATGACACACAACTGCGTGATTTAGAGCAGAGACTGGGTTATTTACGTGAAATGGAAGATCGCCGCGGTGCCATCTTAAAGAGCATTGAAGAACAAGAAAAACTAACGCCAGAGCTTGAAAAGGCCATCAAAAGCGCCGACACCAAAAGTGAGCTAGAAGATTTATACCTTCCTTATAAACCAAAGCGTCGCACCAAAGCACAGATTGCTCGCGAAGCTGGTTTAGAGCCTCTCGCGCACGACTTATGGCAAAATCCATCTTTAGATCCAGAAGCAGAAGCCGAGAAATACCTTAATCAGTCCGATGATAAAGACAAGCACATTGCCACCACCAAAGACGCGCTTGATGGAGCACGTCAGATTTTGATGGAAGAGTTTGCAGAGAACGCGGACTTACTAAAACAACTTCGTGATTATTTATGGGAAAATGCTTACATCAAAGCCGAAGTGGTCGAGGGTAAGGAAAAGGAAGGGATTAAGTTCTCAGACTATTTTGACCACAACGAAGCTTTTAATGCGATTCCATCACACCGGATTTTGGCGCTATTACGTGGGCGCAATGAGAATATTTTGTCTTTACAGATGGTCTCCAACCAACACCTCATTAAAGAGCCAGATGCTGCGGATCCTTGTGTAGGCATGATTGCACAGCAATTTAATATTCAAGATCAAGGACGTCCGGCAGACAAGTGGTTGCAACAAGTCATCCTGTGGACTTGGAAAATTAAGCTTCATTTGTACATGGAAACCGAGTTACTGACTAAGGTTCGTGAGCAGGGTGAAGCTGAAGCTATCCGAATCTTTGCTAAGAATCTTAATGACTTATTAATGGCGGCACCAGCTGGCGCTAAAACTACCATGGGCTTAGACCCTGGATTACGTACCGGTGTGAAAGCGGTTATTGTTGATGACACTGGTAAATTATTAGCTCATAGCACTATTTTTCCACATGCGCCGCAAAAGCAATGGGACCAATCATTGCGTAAGTTAGAAACCATGTGTGAGATGCATAAAGTCGAACTTATCAGTATTGGTAATGGTACAGCTTCTCGTGAAACCGATAAGCTGGTTGCGGAGCTTATGAAAAAGGCACCACAACTTAAGCTACAAAAAATCATGGTCAGCGAAGCTGGCGCATCAGTGTACTCTGCATCGGCGCTGGCAGCTAAAGAATTCCCTGAACTCGACGTCAGTTACCGTGGCGCTGTTTCTATCGCTCGCCGCTTACAAGATCCGCTGGCTGAGTTAGTAAAAATCGAGCCTAAATCTATTGGCGTTGGTCAATATCAGCACGACGTCAGCCAAAGCCAATTGGCGAAAAGCTTGGACGGCGTGGTCGAAGATTGTGTCAACGCCGTTGGTGTTGACTTGAATATGGCCTCAGTCCCGCTTTTAACCCGTGTTTCAGGTTTAAGCAAAACCTTGGCGCAAAATATTTATAACTGGCGTAACGAGAATGGTCGCTTTAATTCTCGTCAGCAATTGTTAGAAGTTGAACGCATGGGCCCTAAGACTTTTGAGCAGGCGGCTGGCTTCCTACGCATCACCGACGGTGACAATGCCCTGGATAGTTCTGGCGTTCACCCTGAGACTTATGCCATTGTTGAGAAAATCATTAGCGACCTGCAATTGCAAGATATTCACCAGTTGATAGGCAATGATAAACACCTAAAACAAGTCAAAGCTGAAAACTATACTGACGAAAAGTTTGGTGAACACACCATCAATGACATCGTCAAAGAGTTGGACAAGCCGGGCCGTGACCCTCGTCCAGAGTTCCGTATGGTGCAATACAAAGATGGCGTAGAGACGCTGAAAGACCTGAAAAAGAACATGGAACTGGAAGGTGTGGTCACCAACGTCACAGCATTTGGTGCTTTTGTTGATGTTGGTGTCCATCAAGATGGACTTGCTCACCTTTCGGTTATGGCAAACAAGTTCATTAAAGATCCTAGCGAAGTGGTTAAAGCCGGCGATATTGTTCGTGTTTGGGTATCTGACGTGGACTTACAGCGCAAGCGGATCAGCCTGTCCATGGTTGGTCCCGATGCAGGAGGCAGCACCAAGTCCGCTAGCAAGCCGGCATCAAAACAAAGCAAGCCGTCACACAAGAGTAGTGGTGGGAGGAAGTCTCAAAAGCAGCCTCAAGGTGCTTTTGCTGATGCTTTATCGGCTGCTTTAAAGAAGAACTAAAGGTGCCCAACGGCTCTATAGCCCTTGTATGACAACTGCTCCAATGTGCGCACTTCTACTTGAACTTTTCATGAAGTCCATGTAGTGTGCGCTAAATTGCTTGCTCGAATCGAGTCTGTACAGAGTAAAATTTCATGAATTTAAATAATAGAGGCTGGAACTTCCTTGGCGCATTTATTTGTTACCAGCTAATAGTAACTGCCTTGTATTTCCAATACGTCGACGGACTTGAGCCGTGTCCTTTATGCATGTTTCAGCGCGCAATGGTCATCGCTCTGGGTGGCGTATTGCTGATTAACGCTGTTCATAACCCCAAGATCAACTCTTGGGCCAATCGTATTTATCAAATCCTTGCTTTGTTGCCGGCCATTGGTGGCATCATTATTGCAGGGCGTCATGTTTACCTGCAGCACTTGCCAGAAGATGAAGTTCCGGCCTGCGGTGCTCCGCTGGAAACCATGATGGACATGTTACCGTTTACTGAAGTCATTCAAACGGTATTATCGGGTGATGGCGAATGCGCCAAGATTAGTTGGAGTTTTATTGGGCTATCAATGCCTGAATGGATGCTCGTTATTTTCATCATCGCAACCTTGGTTCTTGGGTTTAGACTGTTTAAGTCTTTTCAACAACCAAAACCATTCTAATCCACTAAAATACTAGGTCCCTAAATGATTCGTATTATTATTGAGCGTAATATCCTCGATGGTAAGCTCGACGACTATCATGCACTGATTCGCCAAGCTAAAAACAAAGCCAGCAATATGCCAGGCTTTCTGTCAGGCGAAATTTTCCACGTAAAAGACGATAAGCATCAAGTTATTGTGATGTCATGCTGGGACTCTTTTGACACGTGGGAAGTCTGGGCTGAGTCTGAAGATCGCCAAGATTTACTCGACGAAATGCGTCCTTTGCTAAAAAGTGATGAAAAAGTGATGGTGCTACAATCTTCTCATCTCAAGAAAGACTAATTTATTCAAATTCAATTAGTTAGCTGATTTTATAAAAACCGTTTAGTGCAAACTAAGCGGTTTTTTTTGGTCTAGGGCTGGTCATTGCAATACAAAAGAGCAGTCAGCAATAATATTTTAATTGACTTAATGTTAAATATTATTAACATAGAGTTAACTTTAAATAACTCGAAGGACGTTAATTATGACATTTACCGATCTTACCTTTAGGGAAAAAAGCGCACTCATTCATATGGCTGCGTTAACCTTGTTACTGGTATTTACGCTCAGCATCATCTGGCCATTTTTTAGCGGATACGAAGAAGTCATCTTAGAAGTTAAGCCATTATGGGTCGCGGTTATTCTTTTTATTCTACTCGAAATCATTGGGCACAGTGTTGTCGCCGCATGGAACGCCAAAGAAGCTAACGCAGAAGCGGATGAACGCGAAAAGATAGTCGTTATGAAATCAAACTTCTACTCAAGTCATGTTTTAGGATTTATTCTGATCGGCTACATTAGTCTCAGCATGCTTTTTCAGATCCCTTTCTTGAGCATTTACTTTGTTTTCATCGCTTTTGTCATCGCTGAGCTGATAAATTATAGCTCTCAATTTATCCTGTCTCGCCGTGGAGTGTAACCATGGCGAAGCAAATCCCTATCAGCAATAACATTAAAACTTTGCGGTTTCTAAATGATGAAATGACGCAACAAGAACTCGCTGACAAACTTGGACTGACAAGGCAAACGATTGCAGCTATTGAACAACGTAAATATTCGCCCTCTTTAGAGGCTGCATTCAAAATTGCTATGATTTTTGATAAATCTTTAGAAGAGGTGTTTAGCTTCGAGGGTGCCGACTAGAAGTATTTAGGCCACTCATATTTTAAACGCCCAGTTAACGCGTAATAAAACATTTTATAATCAGCCGCTAATGACCAAAGTGGGTAAGTAAACGTTGCAGGACGGTTCTTTTCTAGGGAAAAATGACCAATCCACGCTGGCCCATACCCTACAACTAGCGCTAACGGTATAAACCACCAGTTCTGAGTCAGAATCAACCAGACTAATAAAGCCGTTGAAAAAAAAGTGCCACAATAATGAAGGAAGCGATTTCTGGGCAAGCGATGCTCGCCCAGATAGTAAGGCCAGAACTCTTTAAAACTTTTTAGTTCTTTTTCCGACATTAGACGTCAGCTTATTGCTTATCGCCCGTCGCTTCTTTAACTTCTTCTTTGACCTCTTCAGCGCCTTCTTTCACAGCTTCTGCAGCTTCAGAAGCCGTTTCTTCGACAGCTTCACCAGCTTCTTCAAGCTTTGCTTCAACGCTATCTTCTGGTGCTTGATACGGCTCTTCAGGATTAATAGCTAACAGCTCCACATCAAAGATTAATGTTGAGTTACCAGGAATTTGCGCGCGATCATTTTCGCCGTAGGCTAGTGCCGCAGGAATCACGAACTCGTACTTATCGCCAACCGTCATGTACTGAAGCCCTTCAGTCCAACCTGGAATAACGCCGCCTAAGTTGAAGTCGATTGGCTTGTTACGCTTGTACGAACTATCAAACTCTTTTCCATCAATAAAAGTACCACGATAATGAACACGTACGGCATCTTCAGCTGTTGGGCTTTCTGAACCCTCAGCATCTTCTACTACGCGATACATCAAGCCTGATTCAGTCTTAGTGACTCCTTCTTTTTCAGCATACTCAGCTTCAAAAGCTTGCCCTTTCTTCAAAGTTTCTTCAGCTTTCTTCTTCGCCTCTGCTGCTATCTCAGCTTGACGCTCTTGCATCTTTTCGTTTAAAGCTGTTTGAAATTCGTTCATGTTAGCTTTAACTTCTTCTTCAGAGAACTTGGCATTTCCAGCAAAACCATCGCGCATACCTTCCACGACTAAGTCTTTATCAATTTCAATGCCGTACTCTTTAATAGAGTCGAAGTTTTTAGACATTTGGCGAGAAAAATTCACACCCATTGAATATGCAGCTTTCTCATACATACTCTCAAACTCACCTTGTTGCTTAGTTGCAACAGCACCCTTCTCTTCAGCTTTTGTAGCATTATTTGACTTATCGTTGCCTGAATCACAAGCAACAAGCGTGCCCGCTAGAGCAACCGCTACAGCTGTTTTTTTGATCGATAATAGTTTCATTGAGGATTCCCCAAATGGTTAATTGATTGTTAAAAACATAACATTTTGCATAGAAATAGCCAAAATGCGAGCCTAATCGCTCAACTTTTGAACCAGAGCACCTAGCGCTTTGGCTTCTTTTTCCGCCTCATCCCCACTACTGGTGGCGCGGACATAGTTAGTAAGGTTGGGCTCAACCGTATTTTCTTCAAGGATGGAATTGTTAAATCCAAGTAAAGTCTCCATAGCCTTAGATTGAACCAGGTTTTCTCCTTTGAGTTCTAAGTCCAGTAATTCTTCGTACTTCTTACGGTCGGTCAGCTTCACCTTTCGACGCCGTTGTCGAATCTTACGCACGCCTTCTCGCAAACGGTCGGTTCTTTTAATCAGCATACTCCAACCAGTTTTCGAGATAAGATAATGCCGCTGTCCTAACCAAATAGCTAATAACAGAAAGTTTACATTACAATTAAAGCGGTTCTGCATGGCCAAACATAACGTTTGGACATCACCATCCGCGTAGACAGCACAGGTCCAATCCCAAAACTCATCGGCCCAATCCGCCACAGAAATATCTTTTTGTTCCAGCACCAAGTCCAAATTTGTTGTCTTATTCATCAGTATTCGACTGCCTTGAAAAAATTGCCAGTATTAAAGCGAGCCAGCTACTAATTAGCAAGACTCCACCGACAGGAATGATACTCCGTACCCATTCTTGCTGGGTTATCGCGTAAAAGTATAAACCGCCACTGAAGCCAATGATGCCAGCGAACATCAGCCAGCCAGCTAGCAAAGTCTTTTTGTTAGGGAATTGGCTAAATACAATCCCTATCGCCAGCAAGCCTATTGCATGATAGACCTGATAGTTGACGCCTAGATTAAACAGGTGCATCGACTTATCCGTCAGCTTAGCTGAAAGCGCATGCGAGCCAACAGCGCCTAACGCAACTGCAAGCGCCATAAACATGGCACCGTGCAATAAAAAATTCTTTTTCATAATATCCTTGGTTTTACTCACTCGAACATAGATGAAGCTGTCTGCATTATGACAAATTTCACAGTCATTGTAATTGCTCAGTGACGCGGTAAAATGATGAAAACACTAAATATCGACTCATTTTGTCAAAAGAAAAAGGTTCACTAGGCTCACGCATCGTCCTCGGATTCGCCTTTGGCGTACTTAAGCTCTTCGCAAAGCTTCCTTACCCTGTCGTAATGGCTGCGGGTCGTACTTTGGGCAGGTTGCTGTATCGTGTTAAAAGCAGACGAATGATCGTGGAAGCGAACCTACGTTACTGCTTTAACAAAAAAACGTTTGATCAACGTCAGACCATGGCTAAGCGCCACTTTCTGGCTTTGGGTGAGGGTTTTGCAGAACTGACCTTAGCTTGGTACAAGCCTTTTGACAAACTTGAGAAATATCATCAAATCAAAGGCCTAGAGCACTACGAAAAGGCAAAAGACAGTGGCCAAGGAATTCTATTCTTAGGCTACCACACCACCAGCTTGGAACTGGCTGGTGCGCTGATGGCTAAGTACCTTGATTTCGCCGCTTTTTATCGTCCCAACAAAAACCCAGTGCTTGACCGACATATTCAGGCTGGCCGCACTAATCGTAGTAAAACTATGGGGCGTAACGATATCCGTTCTATTGGCAAGTGGTTAAAAAGTGGTGAAGGTTTGTGGCTTATGCCCGACCAAGACATGGGAAGGCACAGCACTGAATTTGCTCCCTTCTTTGGCAACCCAGCTTGCACCCTGACATCGCCACAGAGAATTGCAAAACTGGGCAAGGCTAAAGTTTTGCCAGTGAGTTATCACAAAAATGAACAAGGTGTCATGACCATAGAAGTGTTGCCTGAAATTGAGTTTACGGGCGATGATTATATTGATTGCACCATGACTAACAAGATTCTTGAAGCTTGTGTCATGCAGGCACCTGAACAGTATTACTGGGTTCACCGACGCTTTAAAACCTTACCCGAGGGGCAGCGTAGCGTTTATTACCAGAAGCCGCCGAAGCTCAAGTCCATTAGCGCTGAACAACATGATGGCGCCTTGTATTCAGGCAAAATTCTGTCTCGAGACAGTGGCCTACCTAAACTTGTAAGGACTATCGACGGCCAACTGCTTAATGTGTTCCATCGTGGCACCAGCTTCGGTACCGACTTAACTCGCAAAGAATTAAGCACGATGCTTCAGAAATGTGCTTTGTTTACTTTCCGTGGCTTTTACACCATATCGCCTAAAGAATTTACCTTCTGCCATGAGCGTGACGCTTACATGCTGCGTTATCAGGAGTCCCCCGGAGTTGCTTTGCACCATATTCCGCAAAGCCGCCGACACCCTACTGCAATTGTCTTAGGAAACTGGTTAGCCCAACTCCATAATGAAGGTATTAAATTAGGCGAAGTACGAGAAGCGAATATTCAGTTACTGCCTAATGGAAGCCCTATATTATTAAACCCTCGCAACTGTGAATTCTATCATCAAGGCTTAAAAGAGAAGGCTCGACAGAAAGATATGAAGCAGTTCATTAATAGCATAGGGTTTCTGGAGCAGGACGAATCAAGCCAAAAACTCTTCCACGAACAGTATCAGCTCAATCGTCTGAATGAAGTTGATAATGAGCAAACTAAGGTTTAGTGGCTTTTCCTAGTACAAGACCATTTTTATAAACCTCTATCGTCGATAAAGAAATATAACGCCCTGCTTTTATACCTCGGTACAGTAACCAGAACGAGGTGATGGCTCGCATTGCTAAAAATGCAAAGAACGCCCACCATAGGCCATGGTTACCATAATCTTTGGTAAAGAAATAAAGTGGTATAAAGCCAACAATAACAGCAAGAATCATTGAGTTTCGCATCGTGGTGATGGCTGAGGCACCCACAAAGATTCCATCCAACCAGAATCCCCAAATAGCAACTAACGGAATTAAGATAATATAAATATGATAGGGCTCTGCCTGTTGTCTAACCGACTCAATGTCAGTAATCCAA
>Ga0208833_1000116_pt1 | contig 22816 bp, 19 predicted proteins | sample DeeseametaMP1788_FD_184181 | JGI IMG/M metagenome (GOLD analysis project Ga0208833, IMG submission 184181) | Marine microbial communities from the Deep Pacific Ocean - MP1788 (SPAdes) | ecosystem: Environmental > Aquatic > Marine > Oceanic | place: North Pacific Ocean | collected 2011-05-03 | reverse complement strand
CGCCGGGCGAGCGCCAGCGCGTGGGCGTCATCCTCGGCCAGATAGTCGGCCACACCTGACAGACGGGTATGCACATCGCCGCCCCCCAGATCCTCGGCGCTGACCACCTCGCCCGTGGCGGCCTTGACCAGCGGCGGACCGGCCAGAAAGATTGTGCCCTGTTCTTTCACGATGATCGACACATCCGACATCGCGGGCACATAGGCCCCGCCCGCGGTGCACGATCCCATGACCACCGCGATCTGGGGGATGCCCTTGCCGCTCATCCGCGCCTGATTATAGAAAATCCGGCCAAAGTGGTCACGGTCGGGAAAGACCTCGTCCTGATTGGGCAGGTTCGCGCCGCCGCTATCGACCAGATAGATGCAGGGCAGATGGTTTTCCTCGGCGATCTCTTGGGCACGCAGGTGTTTTTTGACACTCATCGGGAAATAGGTGCCGCCCTTCACCGTCGCATCATTGCACACGATCATGCAGTCGATGCCCTGCACCTTGCCGACACCCGCGATCACACCCGCCGCGGGGGCCGCCCCGCCATAAAGCCCATGCGCCGCCAGCGCACCGACCTCAAGGAAGGGCGAACCGGGGTCGAGCAGATTGGCCACCCGTTCGCGGGGCAGCATCTTGCCGCGGCTCACGTGGCGCGCGCGAGATTTCTCGCCGCCGCCCAGTTCCGCCGCATCCGCCGCCTCGCGGATGGTTTGCAGGGCAGCCAGATGCGCGGCCTCGTTCGCCTTGAAGCTTTCGGACGAGGGCAAGGCTTGCGAAATCAGCTTCATGTCGGTCTCCTTGATCGGATGGAATGGGGGGACGTCACAGGGGGGTATTGCATCACGCAGCCCCTTCGGCAGCGGCGCGGGCTTTCAGCGCTCGGCGGATCACCTTGCCTGTAACGGTCATCGGCAAGGCATCCAGAAAGGCCACCTCGCGCGGGTAAGAATAGCTGGCAAGGCGGGTTTTCACCCAGTCTTGCAGGGTCTGCTCATCGACAGTCGCACCGGATTTGCGCACGACATAGGCTTTGACAATCTCTGTCCGCAGCGGGTCGGGCTTGCCCACCACACCGCAGGTTGCCACATCGGGATGGGTCAGCAGGCAATCCTCGATCTCTGCCGGACCGATGCGATAGCCGCTTGAGGTGATCACATCATCCTCGCGCCCGATAAAGCGAAGGTATTCACCGTCGAACACGCCGCGATCACCGGTCAGCATCCAGTCACCCCGGAATTTTTGTGCTGTCTCGTCGGGGCGCTGCCAATAGCCCAGCATCATCGCGGCTGATCCCTTGCGGATTGCGACATCGCCTTCGCCTGCCGTCGGCGCACCGGCATCATCCAGCACTTCGACGTCATGGCCCGGCACAGGTTTACCGATGCAACCGGGGCGCGGCGGGAACTGGCTGCCCGCGCTGGTGGCGACCATATTACATTCGGTCTGCCCGTAAAATTCGTTGATACTCAGGCCAAAGGCGTGCTGCCCCCATGCCAGCATCTCGGCCCCCAAAGGCTCCCCCCCAGATGCGACAGAGCGTAGCCGCGCGATCGTGGCTCCCTCGGCCTTGAGCATCCGCAGCGCGGTCGGGGGGAAGAACACGTTGCGCACATCGCCCTCGCGGATGATGCGCGCACAGGCGTCGGACGAGAATTTCGCTAAGCGCGCCGCGACAACAGGCACACCAAGCGCCAGCGCGGGCATTGCCACATCGAACAGCCCGCCGATCCACGCCCAATCCGCAGGCGTCCAGAGACAATCGCCGTCCTGCCCCAGCACATCATGGCTGAGCGAGACGCCGGGCAGATGGCCCGTCAGCACCCGATGGCCGTGCAGCGCACCCTTAGGCGACCCCGTCGTGCCCGAGGTATAGATCAGCACCGCCGGATCGTCAGGGCCGGTGTCGGCAAAGGCGACAGGATCGCCCGCCACGCCGACGCTATCTGCCATCAAGGGCGTCGCCAGCCCCCCCAGCAGATCGCGCCCTTCGGGATCGGTCAGCACCAGCGTCACGCCCGCATCACGCACCCGCGATGCGAGGGCGTCATACTTGAAGAGTTTGAACAAAGGCACTGAAATCGCGCCGATTTTCCAGATCGCCAGATGGGCCGCAGCACACCACGGGCTTTGCCCCAGCAGCACGCCCACACGGTCACCTGCCTGCACCCGCTGCGCCAAGGCGCGTGCCAATCCGTCGACCATATCGGACAGGGTGCCAAAGCTGACATCGCGTCGCGCGTCATCTGTCAGATCAATGATCGCGCGCCGCGCGGGGTCATGGGACAGACATTGCGCCGCCATGTTCAGCCGCGCCGGAATCTCCCACGCGCCCGTTGCGTCCAGACCTGGCAGGACGTCAGCCATCAGCCTTCCCACACGTCCAGCGACAAAGCCTGACGCGCGGTCTGTTGCATCAGACAGTTAATCGCCGCAGGTCCGCGCCCTGTGCCCCCCTGCCAAAGCGAGGCTTCGTAGGTGCACGCCTTGTCGCGGAACACGATCCACGCCCGCTGCATCTCGCGCAGGGCATCCGCCACGCCGGGGCTTCCCTCGGGCCCCGGGATCGCATCGGCATCCATCCGTTTGGCCTGCACCATCACCGCGGCGTAATTATCGTTCAACCGCTGGTCCCAGAATTGCAGCTCACGGTCCAGACACCCGCCCATACCATAGGTGCTGCTCCCGCCCGGAGAATCCTCCATGCACTGGTTCGCAGAGACACCGACGCAGGCCATCTCGGCGGCAAAACCATCGGCGTCGGCGAGGCAAATCTCTGTGCCGCGATCAGTATATTGCAGATCTTGCGCAGCAAGCGGTGAGGCGCAGAGCATCAGGGCGATGCCGAGAGGTTTCACGCCATCGCTCCCATCATCTCGCGGCCCACCAGCATCCGGCGGATTTCAGAGGTCCCTGCCCCGATCTCCATCAGCTTGGCATCGCGGAAGATGCGGCCCACGGGGTTGTCCGACAGGTAGCCCGCCCCGCCCATGGCCTGCACCGCCTGATGCGCCTGTTTCATCGCCTCTTCGCTGGCATAAAGACAGCAGGCGGCGGCATCCGCACGGGTGACATCACCGCGATCACAGGCCTTGGCGACCTCGTAGACATAGGCGCGGGCCGAATTCATCGCGGTGTACATATCCGCCATCTTGCCCTGCATCAGCTGGAAGTTCCCGATGGGCTGCCCGAATTGTTTACGCTCGACCATATAGGGCATGATCTCGTCCAGACAGGCGGCCATGATCCCCAGACCAATCCCCGCCAGCACCACGCGTTCGTAATCAAGCCCCGACATCAGCACCGCCACGCCGCGCCCCTCTTCCCCCAGAACGTTTTCAAACGGGACTTCGACATCGTCAAAGATCAGCTCTGCCGTGTTGGACCCGCGCATGCCAAGCTTGTCGAAATGCGGGCTGGTGGTGAAGCCTTTCATGGATTTCTCGATCAGGAAGGCGGTGATGCCCTTCGATCCGGCATCGGGGTCGGTCTTGGCATAGACCACCAGCGTGTCGGCGTCAGGGCCGTTGGTGATCCAGTATTTGTTGCCCGACAGGCGGTAGTGATCGTTGCGCTTTTCGGCGCGCAGTTTCATCGACACCACGTCGCTGCCCGCAGAGGGTTCGGACATCGCCAGCGCGCCCACATGTTGGCCCGAGCACAGGCCCGGCAGGAATTTCGCTTTCTGTTCGGGGCTGCCGTTGAGACGGATCTGGTTGACGCAGAGGTTCGAATGCGCCCCGTAGGACAGCGAGACCGAGGCGGAAGCGCGTGCGATTTCTTCAACAGCGACGGTGTGTGCGACATAGCCCATGCCCGAGCCGCCGAATTCTTCCTCGACCGTCATGCCCAGCAGACCAAGGCTGCCCATCTCTTCCCAGAGCGCGGGCGGGAATTCGTTCTTGGTGTCGATCTCGGCGGCCATCGGTTTGACCCGTTCCTGCGCCCAACGGTGCACCATATCGCGCATCTCGTTCACGTCATCGCCCAGATCGAATTTCATGGTGGTGTTGAACATAGACCCCTCCCCCGAGTTTATTGAACAGTTGTTCATTACACTACACTTCTCGCGGATTCGGTCAAGCAAATGTCGCAGGCTGCGCGGAACTGCACCCGCGCCGCCGATGTTACCCCCGTGACACAGGATAGAAAGGACGCCCCGATATGAGCACGTCATTGAAGAAAGAATTCTGGGACCGCGTAGACGACACCCGCATCGGCATGCTGGCCACCGATACCGCCCGCGCCATCCCCATGAGCCACTATGCCGACCACGACGCCAACTGCCTTTGGTTCATCACCGCACGGGACACCGATCTGGCGAAATCCGCCCAGACCGGTGCTGCGGCAGAATATCTGGTGACCAGCAAGGACGAACACCTATACGCCCGGATCGACGGCACCGTTCAGGCTGTGACCGACCCTGCCAAACTGGACGAGCTGTGGAACGCCTTTGCCGCCGCCTGGTTCAAGGACGGACGCAAGGATGACGACGTGCAACTTGTGCGCATGGACCTCAAACAGGCGGAGGTCTGGCTGACCGGCGGCAGCCTGTCCTTCCTTTACGAGATCGCCAAAGCCAATGTGACCAAACAGGTTCCGGACGCGGGCGAACATGGGACCATTCGCTTCTGAACGGCGGACACGCCATCAATCGTAGCAAGGGCGGGCCGTTGTGCCTGCCCTTTTCGCGATGCCATGCTAGGGTGCTGCCGAACACCCACGAGCTTTGCACCAGACCCGGCCCGATACAGCCATGAACGGATGAATTGATATGAAAATCTACGTGACAAGCATCTTCGTTGACGACCAAGACAAGGCCCAGAAGTTCTACTGCGACAAGCTGGGATTTGAGGTGAAGAACGATATCCCCCTCGGGACGCACCGCTGGCTCACCGTGGTATCACCCGAACAGCCCGACGGGACAGAGCTTTTGCTAGAGCCCAGCGATCACCGCGCCGTCGGCCCCTACAAACAGGCGCTGGTGGAGGACGGGATCGCAGCCCATTCCTTTCAGGTTGAGGATCTGGATGCCGAAGTCAAACGGCTGACCGACAGCGGTGTCGTCCTCACCCAAGACCCTATTGATGCCGGCCCCGTCCGCATGGCGGTACTGGATGACACCTGCGGGAACCTCATCCAGTTGATCCAGATGGCGACCCCCGGCGCGGCCTAGCCCTGCTGGAACACCGCCGAGACTTCCGCGCGAATGATCCGTGCGATCAGCGCGCAGTCGTCCAAAGAGAACGTCAGCGGGACGCGCATGTCGATGATACTGGCGAGCACCGCATCGCTGGCGGGTAGCGCAGAGGGTTCGGCATAGCGCCATGAATCGTAGCGGCTGGTAAAGCCCACAGGCTCCGCCCCGCCGAACCACTTCAGTTCCACCCCGCGGGCGGCGCAACGGGTCAGCACTGATGTAATGGCCTCGGGGGCCCAGCCAGACAGCAAGAACTGGAACGACGATCCGACAAAGCGTTCCACCGCGGGGCGGTCGATGAGGGTCAGGCCGGTCGTGTCGCGCAAGCCGTCCTGAACCACGTGATACCGGGCATTCCACCCGTCGATCTGTGCCTCAAGCCGCTTGAGCTGCGGGCGCAGGATCGCCGCGCGCAGGTTATCCATCCGGCCAGAGATATTCGGCGTGTCGTATTTCACCGTCTCGAAGGCTTCGGGCGGCGGCCCCGCCAGATGCCGGTCATAAAGCATATAGGACCCTGAGAGCATGATCGCCCGCGCCGCGAGTGCTGCATCGTCGGTGACCAGCAGCCCGCCTTCGCCTGCGTTGACGTGTTTGTAGGTCTGGCAGGAATAGCACCCCACCGCCCCATGCCGCCCCGAGGGCACGCCGTTCCAGCTTGCCCCCATGGTATGGGCGCAATCCTCTACCACGATGACACCGGCGGCATCACAAAGCGCCATCAACCGGTCCATATCGCAGATATGCCCGCGCATATGGCTTAGCAGCAGCACCCGCGCCTGATCCAGCTTGGCGGCCAGATCGTCCAGATCGATCACCAGCCCTTGGGTGACATCGACAAAGACCGGCGTGGCCCCGACCGCGGCAATCGCGCCCGGCACGGGGGCCAGCGTGAAAGCATTAGACAGCACCCGATCCCCCGGCTTGACGCCAACGGCCCGCAAGGCGGTCGCGATGGCATAGCCGCCCGAGGCCACGGCAAGGCAGTAGTGCGCGCCCACCATCGCGGCGAACTCCTGCTCTAGCAGCGCGGCCTCGGCGGTTTCGCCGGGCGCGGTGTTATAGCGGTGCAACCGCCCGTGGCGCATCACGGCGACGGCGGCGTCGATGGCTTCCTCGGGGATCGGTTCTTGCTGGGTGAAGCTGCCGGAGAACACCTCTGCCGTGTCAGATACCATGTCAGACGGCACCGATCAGACGGGTGACGATGTCGGGCAGGTCGTCATAGTGGTCCAGCAGGGCTTCGGGGCCAAGTGCCGCCATATCATCGCCCGAGGGACCGAAGGAGACCAACACGCAAGGCACCCCCGCCGCGCGCGCAGTCTCGCGGTCGGTATTGGTATCGCCCACAAGCAAGCACAGCGCGGGGTCGCCCCCGGCACGGCGCGCGGTTTCGAACAGATGCTCCGGATCGGGCTTGCGGATCGCCAGCGTATCGGCCCCCACCATCGCGCCAAAGGCATCGCGCACGCCAAGCTTGGTCAGCAGCGTATGCGCCAGCCCTTCGGGCTTGTTGGTGCAGATCGCGACGCGGTAGCCCGCGGCTTTCAACGCCTCCACCGCCTCCATCGCGCCGGGGTACAGCACGGTATGGGTGTCGATCTCGCGGCCATAGGCTTCGAGCAGCATGGGATAGTAGCGGTCGATGGTCTCGGCGTCGTCGGCGCGCCCCAAGCGTTCCATGCCCAACCGCAGCATCGCCCGGCCGCCTTTCAGCGCCGTGCCTGCATCGGTCTTGGCATCCAGCACATCGCCCTCGCCCATGTCGCGGAAACAGGCATTGGCCGCGGCGATCAGGTCTCCGCTCGTGTCCGCAAGCGTCCCGTCGAGGTCGAATACGACTGTTTTCATCGGCATTCCTTTGCTGAATGTGTTGCAGGCGGAAATCTTCTTTGATGACCCCTAGCCTTGCGCAAAATCGCCAACAAGGTAAAGAGAGCAGACATTAAATTGATTAAAGAGATTATACATGAAAGTTGCACTGATCCTTTTGGCCGCAGGCAAAGGTACCCGTATGCAATCGGATCTGCCCAAGGTTCTGCATGCGGTCGCCCACGCACCACTGTTAGAGCACGCCATGGCATCAGGTGCCGCACTATCGCCTGCCCGCACGGTCGTTGTTGCAGGCCACGGGGCAGATCAGGTCCGCGCCGCTGCGCAGGCGTTTGACGACGAAGCACAGGTCGTCGTGCAAGAGGAACAACTGGGCACCGCCCACGCCGTCGGTCAGGCGCGCGAGGCGCTGGCAGACTTTGACGGCACGGCTATCGTGCTTTATGGCGATACGCCTTTCGTGCAGACCGAAACGCTTGAAAACATGTGCGCGGCACTTGAGACGAATGATGTCGTCGTGCTGGGCTTTGACGCCGCTGATCCTGCCCGTTACGGCCGGTTGGTGATGCAGGGCGACAGCCTTGACCGCATCGTTGAATACAAAGACGCCACGGATGAAGAGCGTGCGATAACCCTTTGTAATAGCGGTGTTGTCGCGTGCAAATCCGATCTGCTGTTTGACCTGATTGATGCGGTCGGCAACGACAACGCATCGGAAGAATATTACCTCACCGATATCATCGGCATTGCACGGGAACGCGGGCTGAAAGCCACTGCCGTCACCTGTGACGAGGCCGAGACGATGGGCGTGAACTCCCGCGCGGATCTGGCCGCTGCCGACGCCGCGTTCCAGTCGCGCGCGCGCGCAGCCATGCTCGAGGACGGTATCACGCTGATGGCCCCCGAGACGGTCTATTTCGCCCGCGACACCTATATCGGCCGCGACACGGTGATCGAGCCCAATGTGGTCTTTGGCCCCGGCGTGACGATTGAATCCGGTGCCACCATCCGCGCGTTCAGCCACCTTGAAGGCTGCCACGTCGCACGCGGCGGGGTCATCGGCCCCTACGCCCGCCTGCGCCCCGGTGCAGAGCTGTCCGAGGATGTGCGCATCGGCAATTTTGTCGAGGTCAAGAACGCGCAGATCGCCGAAGGGGCCAAGGTGAACCACCTGAGCTATATCGGCGACGCAACCATCGGTGCCAAAGCCAATATCGGCGCGGGCACGATCACCTGCAACTATGACGGCGTGATGAAGCATCACACCCATATCGGGGCCAACGCCTTTATCGGGTCGAACACCATGCTGGTGGCCCCCGTGCATATCGGCGACGGAGCGATGACGGGATCGGGGTCGGTCATCACCTCGGATGTGGAGGCGGACGCGCTGGCGCTGGCGCGCGCGCATCAGGTCGAGAAACCGGGCATGGCGCGGAAATTGTTGGAAATGTTAAAGGCCAAGAAGGCCAAACAGCAGAGAGGCAGCTAATCATGTGTGGTATTGTCGGTATCCTTGGCCAACACGAAGTTGCGCCTACCCTTGTCGAAGCCCTGAAACGTCTGGAATATCGCGGCTATGACAGCGCCGGTATCGCGACGATTGACGCGGGCAAGCTTGACCGCCGCCGCGCGGTCGGAAAACTGGTGAACCTGTCGGATCTGCTGGTGCACGAACCGCTCGCCGGGAAGTCGGGCATCGGGCATACCCGTTGGGCGACCCATGGCGCGCCATCGGTCACCAACGCGCACCCGCATCAGGCGGGGCCCGTGGCCGTTGTGCATAATGGCATCATCGAAAACTTCCGGGAGCTGCGCGCCGAACTGTCCAAGGACGGCGTTGAATTCGTGACCGACACGGACACGGAAACGGTCGTGTTGCTCACCCAGAAATACATGGCCGAAGGGCTGGGCCCTGTAGACGCCGCGACCAAGACCATTGCGCGGCTGCATGGGGCTTTCGCGCTGGCGTTCCTGTTTGATGGTGAAGACGATCTGATGATCGGCGCGCGCAAGGGGGCCCCGCTAGCCGTCAGCACGGCGGTCAAGATCTACGATGCCAATGATGCCCCTGTTGACCGTGTGGTCAAAAAGATCAGCCTGGATACCACCCGCATCGACAAGGCCGGCCACAAGCATTTTATGGCGAAAGAGATCGCAGAGCAGCCCGCCGTCATTGGCGAGTCCCTGTCGCGCTACCTCACCGCGGACGGAGAGATCATGCTGCCCGATCCGGGGCTCGATTTCACCAAGATCGACCGTATCACCATGGTCGCCTGCGGCACGGCCTTCTACGCCTGCCTCACCGCGAAATACTGGTTCGAACAGATCGCCCGCATGCCGGTCGAGGTCGATGTCGCGTCGGAATTCCGCTATCGTGAACCGCCCATCTCGGACCGGACCATGGCGCTGTTTGTCAGCCAGTCGGGCGAAACCGCCGACACGCTGGCCGCGCTGCGCTATTGCGCGGGCAAGGCCGATCTCATCACTTCGGTGGTCAATGTGACTGAATCCTCCATCGCGCGGGAAAGCAATCTGGCGTTGCCGATCCACGCCGGGGTCGAAGTGGGCGTCGCCTCTACCAAAGCCTTCACCTGCCAGTTGACCGTGTTGTTCCTGATGGTGCTGAAAGCCGCCGTCGACCGTGGCGCGATCACCAAGGAAGAGCTGGCCGATTATGTCTCTGGTCTGCGGTCCATGCCGTCGCTGATCAACACCGCGCTCGAACAGAACGCCGCCCTGCGCGACGAAGCCTACAAGCTTTCCTCGGCCCGTGACGTGTTGTTCCTGGGGCGTGGCGCGATGTTCCCGCTTGCTCTTGAAGGCGCGCTAAAACTGAAAGAAATCAGCTATATACACGCCGAAGCTTATGCATCAGGAGAACTTAAACACGGCCCGATCGCGCTGATCGACGAAAACGTGCCTGTGGTGGTCATGGCCCCCAACGACACGCTTTTCGACAAGACTGTCAGCAACATGCAAGAAGTCATGGCGCGCAAGGGCAAGGTTATCCTGATCTCGGATCGTGCGGGGCTGGATGAAGCCGCCGAAGGCACGTGGGGGCAGATCGAAATGCCACCCGTCGCCGATGCGCTCGCCCCCATCCTCTATGCGATCCCGGCGCAGTTGCTGGCCTATCACACCGCGATTGCCAAAGGCACCGATGTCGACCAACCGCGCAACCTGGCTAAATCGGTGACTGTGGAATGAACCTTGCCCCCTATATGGCGCAGCTGAACGAACTGGCTGATCCCGCCGCTGTCGAGAAGATGCAGGCCTATCACAAGGTGGATCGCCCCTATCTGGGCGTCGCCAATCCGCAGATCAACGATCTGACCAAAGCGTGGCGGGCCGAGCTGTCGCTGACCGACCGGATCGCGCTGGCCGATGCCCTGTGGCAAACGGATATCTTCGAGGCGCGGGTGGCGGCGGCCAAACTGTTGACCCAGGCCCGTCTGCGCCCGGATGACGAACCCGCGTGGCAGTTGATCCAAAGCTGGGTACCGGACTTCGACAGCTGGGCCATCGCGGATCATGCCTGCATGGCGGCGCAAAAACGGTTGCTGGCAGACCCTCAACGTTTGGATGTTGTCGAGACCTGGAGCCAATCGTGCGAACTCTGGTCGAAGCGGGCGGCGCTTGTCGCGACCCTGCCCTGGACCAAGCAGAACAACCCCAAGCCCGAAGAGCTGGACGCGCGCGAGCGCATCCTTGGGTGGGCAGCGGGGTATCTGCCGGTCAAGAACGGCATCCTGCAAAAGGCCATCGCGTGGTGGGTGCGCGACCTCAGCCGTCATGACCCCGTGCGCGCCGCCGCCTTTATCGAGGACAACCGCGCCACCCTCAAACCCTATGCGATCAAGGAAGCCGCGCGCCATATGCCGGACTTCCCGCTGGACGCCCCAGTGGCAGCGAACGTGACGGCGGAAGACGAAGCCCCCGCATCAGACAGCTGATCCCTACAGAAAACGGGCGTCCAAGGTTCCCCCTCGGACGCCCGTTTTGTATCTTACACCGTCACCGCGCGGCTTAACCGTTGGTGGACACTTCAACCTTGGTCAGATCCGTCAGCGACGCGCCAATCAGACGCAGCGCCGACAACGACATGCGGCTCCCGCCCGAGGCAGGCCCATCCAGCGGGATCAGTTCTACCGTAGAGGATTTGCCCGTCGCGGGGTTCGTCACGCGGCCCTGCATTTCCGATTTCACCAGCGGTGTTTTCATCCACAGCCCCGGCTCCGTCGCGCTACCAAGCGAGGCGACGGTGGTGCCCAGCGATTTGGCCCCTGCCGCAGCAGGTTTTGACGCCTCGGCGCGTTGTTCGGCCGTGGTGGTGTCAAGCGCGTCGGCTGTGCGTGCCCCAGCAGGCGGACGGACAGCCGCGGTGGCGGAGGACAGGGACGCCTCTGCACGCGCCTCGGCCTCGGCCGTGGGTGGGGCTGCGTCCGCCCCGCGTTTGCCCAAACCCAAACGATCCGTTACGCCCGCACATCCGGCCAGAGCAACGACAGCGACACCTAGAATAATATAATGTTTCATGGGTTAAATCTAACGCTCCCCCCCTGCCGCTTCAATCTCCTAAATGCTACTTGCCCCGGGATGGGCCGATGTTTACCTATGGGATATGAATGCACCTTTGATTGACCCGTTCGCCCGCGCTATCACCTATCTGCGCGTCTCTGTCACAGACCGCTGTGACTTCCGCTGTGTTTATTGCATGTCCGAGAATATGAATTTCCTCCCCAAGAAGGAACTTCTGACTTTGGAAGAGCTGGATCGGCTGTGCACCAACTTTGTCGATCTGGGTGTGCAAAAGCTGCGCATCACCGGCGGTGAGCCTTTGGTCCGCAAGGGTATCATGACCTTCTTCGACAGCATGACCCGCCATCTGGACGCCGGCACGCTGAAAGAGCTGACGCTGACCACCAATGGCAGCCAGTTGGAACGCTATGCCGCCGATCTTTATGCTGCGGGCGTGCGCCGTGTGAATGTCTCGCTTGATACGCTGGACGATCAGAAATTCGCCGACATCACCCGTTGGGGACGTCTGCCGCAGGTGCTGCGCGGGATCGACGCGGCGCAGAATGCCGGGCTGCGGGTCAAGATCAACGCCGTCGCGCTGAAAGGCTTCAACGAGGCAGAACTGCCGTCGATGACCGCATGGTGTGCGGATCGCGGGATTGATCTGACCTGGATCGAGGTGATGCCCATGGGCGACTTGGGCAACGAGGACCGCTTGGGCCAGTATTGGTCGCTCAAGGATGTGCGCCGCACCTACGAGGAACATTACACCGTCACCGATCTGGCTGAGAATACGGGCGGCCCTGCCCGGTATGTCCGGCTGGAAGAGACCGGCCAGAAGATCGGCTTTATCACGCCGCTGTCCCATAATTTCTGCGAAAGCTGCAACCGCGTGCGGATCACCTGCACCGGTGAAATCTACATGTGTCTGGGGCAGGAAGATGTGGCCGACCTGCGCGCGCCCTTGCGCAACCACCCAGATGACGACGCACCCTTGAAAGACGCAATTCGCGCGGCGATCAACCTTAAGCCCAAGGGCCACGACTTTGATTATTCACGGCAAAAGCTGGATGGGCAGATGCCCCGCCACATGAGCCACACAGGCGGCTGACGCGACCGTGTCCGCGCCTTTCCTGTACCGCGCCTGGGTTCTTGCCAGCCGCTGCCTGATCCCCTTTGCCGCCAGCGCAGAGGCGCGCAAGCTGAACGCGCAGGACGTGCCCGCCGCCCGCGCGGAAGAGAAACGCGGCATCGCCACACAGCCGCGCCCAAGCGGCGGCCCGCTGGTTTGGGTGCACGCGGCCTCCGTGGGCGAAAGCCTGTCGGTGCTGGCGCTGATCACCCGCATGGGGCACATGCTGCCCGATGCGCATTTCCTGATTACGTCCGGCACCGCGACCTCGGCCAGGCTGGTGGACCAACGTCTGCCGCCGCGCAGCCTGCACCAGTTTGCCCCGCTAGACGCCCCCGGCCCGTTAAAGCGGTTCCTGGCCCATTGGCAGCCCGACGCCGCGATATTTGTCGAAAGCGAGATCTGGCCGCAGATGCTGCGACGGACCCACGCCACCGGCGCGCCGATGGCGCTGGTCAATGCGCGCATGTCCGACAAAACGGTCGAGTTCTGGGAGAAATGGCCCCGCACTGCCCGCTACCTGTTCGATGTCTTCACGCTGATCGTGACGCAGAATGACGCGATGGCGCGCAATATGATCCGCATGCATGCCCCCGCCGATCGTGTGTCGCCGGGCGTGAACCTGAAATCCATGGCCGGCCCGCTTCCCGTCGATGCACAGGCGTTGGCGTCTGCGCGCACAGCGCTTGGCGGGCGGGCGGTCTGGGTCGCCTCCTCCACCCACGAAGGCGAAGAGCGCAGCGTTCTGGACGCGCACAAGAAGCTGCTGCGCGAGATCCCAGATCTGTGTCTCATCCTTGCCCCCCGCCACCCCGAACGCGGCGACGCGGTAGAGGCGCTGGTACAGGCTGCGGGGCTGACCGTGCAGCGTCGCAGCCGTGGGGATGCCCCCGGGGGGCAGGTCTATCTGGCCGACACGTTGGGGGAATTGGGCCTTTGGTACAGCCTGTCCGATGTCGTGTTTCTAGGCGGATCGCTGCTGCCCATTGGCGGGCATAACCCGTTCGAGGTGGCGCAATCTGGTGCCGCCGTGCTGTCGGGCAACCATGTTGCGGCCTTTGCGGAAACCTATGCCCAGCTCGAGGCCGAAGGCGCTGCGCGGATCGTGGCGGATGGCGATGATCTGGCCGCCCGCGTTGCCGCGCTCTTGACCAAACCGGACGAGCTGGCGACGATGACCGCTGCCGCTGCCCGCTTCATCGCGGCACAGGATGACCAGCTTGATGCAATTGCCAGCCGTCTGATCACCACATTGAAGTTGGATACCCCATGACGCACCCTCTTGCCCGCACCGATGTGATCGCGCCGAATTTCAAACGCAGGCTCAGCGGCGTCACGGCCACTGTGATGCGGCTGGTGCCGGTCCAATCGCGCGATATCTCTATCGCGGCAACGGGCCCCGTTGTGCCTGATGATGTGCCGCAGGTGCCGCTGGCCTCGCTTGTGACCATGTCGCGCCGCGGGCCGTCGCCGTCGGGCTGGCGGGTCTGGCACGCGCGGCGCAACGTCGAGATGCTGGGCGGGCTGGCGCTGCGCTATCTGCTGGGCAAGCGGCTCAAGCTGATGTTCACCTCGGCCAGCCAACGCGAACAGACCGGCCTGACGCGCTGGCTGATCCGGCGGATGGATGCCGTTGTGGCGACCTCGGACCGGACCAACGCCTATCTGGAAAACCCCGGCCATGTGATCATGCACGGGATCGACACCGAGGGCTTTGCCCCCTCGCCCGACCGCGCCGCCCTGCGCGCCGAGCTTAAGCTGCCAGTGAACGCGACGCTGGTGGGTTGCTATGGCCGTATCCGCGCACAAAAGGGCACCGATGCCTTTGTCGAGGCGATGCTGCCGATCCTGCGGGACAACCCCGATGTCGTCGCCCTTGTGATGGGGCGCGCGACCGAGAAATACGAGAGCTTCGAGAAGGGCCTGAAAGACCGCGCCCGCGCCGAAGGGCTGTCGGACCGGATGCTGTTCCTGCCAGAGGTGCCTGTGGGCGATATGGCGGATTTCTACCGCGTGCTGGACCTTTACGTCGCCCCCCAACGGTGGGAGGGATTCGGCCTCACCCCGATCGAGGCGATGGCCTGCGGTGTGCCCGTGGTCGCGACCCGTGTGGGGGCCTTTGAAAAGCTGGTGGTGCAAGGTACGACGGGCCTACTGGTGGACCCCGATGACATTCCCGCGCTCGAGGCCGCGACGCGCGATGCCCTGTCCGACCGGACCCGACTGGCCGCATGGGCAGAGGCCGGGCGCAGCTATGTGATGTCGGATTTTTCTATCGCGCGCGAAGCGGCGGCGCTGGTCAAAATCTATCGCAAGCTGTTGGCGGCATAGGGCGCGGGTTTCCCCCCGCCCCATGCCTGTGTGGTCAGCCGATGGGCATGCGTTGTTCGGCGATACCCGCCCACCAGCTGCAGCCCGCGGGAATGATATCGTCGTTAAAGTTATACATCGGGTGGTGCACCATCGCGGTGTCGCCATTGCCGACCAGAATATAGGCACCTGGGCGCTCTTCGAGCATAAAGGCGAAATCCTCGCCCCCCATGACCAAAGGTGCTTCGTCGCATTGCCCCGAGATGCCGCGCGCGACATCCGCCGCGAATTCAGTCTGTTCGTCGTGGTTCACCATCACCGGATAGTTGCGCACGTATTTGACCTTTGCTGTCGCGCCGAAGGTTGCCGCGATGCCTTCGCAAATCTCTGTCACGCGCTTTTCAGCCAGATCGCGCAGGTCATTGGACAGGGTGCGCACGGTGCCCAGCAGATTCACCCGCTGCGGGATCACGTTGAACGCCTTGGACGAGGATTCGATCGAGGTGATCGAGACAACGATATTGCCCACGGGGTCCGCGTTCCGGCTGACGATGGTTTGCAGCGCGGTGATGATATGTGCGGTGACCACACCGGTATCGATGGTCTCGTGTGGTTTGGCCGCGTGGCCGCCCAGACCCTCGACTTCGATTTCCAGCAGATCGGTGGCCGCAAAGAACGGGCCGGTGCGGATGCCGAATTGTCCCGCGGGAATGCCGGGCCAGTTGTGCATGCCATAGACTTCCTGAATGCCCCAGCGTTCCATCATGCCGTCCTTGCACATCTCGCGCCCGCCACCGCCGCCTTCTTCGGCAGGCTGAAAGATCACCACAACGGTCCCGTCGAAATTCCGTGTCTCGGCCAGATACTGCGCCGCGCCCAACAGCATCGCCGTGTGGCCGTCGTGGCCGCAGGCATGCATCGCATTGGGCGTTTTGGAGGCATAGTCCAGCCCCGTCTGTTCGTGGATCGGCAGCGCGTCCATATCCGCACGCAGCCCGATGACCTTGCCCGAGCTGGTGGCATTGCCCTTGATCACGCCGACAACACCGGTACGCCCGATGCCTTCGACAACTTCGTCACAGCCGAAAGCGCGCAGTTTCTCGGCCACGGTGGCAGAGGTGCGATGCGTCTCGAACAGGATCTCGGGGTGTTCATGCAAATCACGTCGCCATGCGGTGATGTCGGTGTGCAATTCGGCAAATCGGTTCTTAACGGGCATTTTTCGAAGTCCTTGAAGTCTGTGAAAAAAGGGAAACGCGCAGCGCCCCTTTCGGGCAAAGCCGGCGGCTAGGCTGGCAATCTTGTTTCAATCATTTCCGCGAACCAGCTACAACCTGCGGGGATCGCGTCATCGTTGAAATTATACATGGGGTGGTGGACGGTGGGCCCGTCGCCATTACCCAGCATGATATAGGCACCGGGGCGCTGGTTCAGCATATACGAGAAATCCTCTCCGGCCATGATCGGCGGCGTGTCGCGGTCCACACCGGGGGCGATATTCTCGGCCACATCGGCGGCGTAGGCGGTATTCGCGTCAGCGTTCACGGTGATGGGATAGCCGCGCGCGTAAACGATGTCGGCAGTGCATTGGTGGGCGGCGCAGGTGTGGGCCACGACAGCCTCCAGCCGGTCCTGCACCAGATCCCGGATGCCCGCATCCAGCGTGCGGACCGTGCCGCGCAGCCGCACGGTTTGCGGCAGGACGTTGTGGCTGTCGGTATCGGACCGCAGGGTACAGACCGACACGACAGCATTCTTGATCGGGTCCACATTGCGCGCGGCGATGGATTGCAGCGCGACAACGACATGCGCCGCGGCAAGGTTGGTATCGATCGCCTCGTGCGGGGCTGCGGCATGGCCGCCCTGCCCGGTGATGATGATGTCGAACTCATCCGCCGCCGCCAGTAAAGGGCCACCGCGGATCGCGAATGCGCCAACGGGATGGCCGGGCATATTGTGCAGCCCGTAGACCTCGTCGATGGACCAACGCTCCATCAGGCCTTCCTCGACCATGACGTTGCCACCGCCGCCACCCTCTTCGGCGGGTTGGAAGATAAGCACCGCCCGCCCGTCGAAATTGCGCGTTTCTGCCAGATATTGCGCGGCCCCCAGCAGGATCGCGGTGTGCCCATCATGGCCGCAGGCATGCATCTTGCCCGGCGTTTTGGAGGCATACTCAAGCCCCGTCGCCTCGGTGATGGGTAAAGCGTCCATGTCCGCGCGCAAGCCGATGCTGCGCCCCGAGGTATTGGTCTTGCCCTCGATCACCGCGACGATGCCGCTTTGCGCCACGCCGGTGGTGATATCGGTGATGCCAAAGCTGCGTAGCTTCTCTTCGACGAAAGCCGCGGTCTGCGGCAGATCGAATTGCAGTTCGGGGATCGTATGCAGGTGACGCCGCCACGCGGTGATGTCGGCATGGGTTTCGGCAAAGCGGTTCTTGATCGGCATCGCGTGCGTTCCTTTTTGTGTCTAGACGTTCGGGCCCAGGATCATCGGGCTTCCATCGGTGAAACGTGCAAGGCGAAAGCGGGTCAGATCGTGACCAGCGCTTTGCCCCGTGGCCAGACGCGCCAGAACGCGGCCCATACCCGGCCCGATACCAAAGCCGTGCCCCGACATGCCCGTGCCAATGGTCAGCCCCGGCAGTGCTGCCACAGTATCCACGACAGGTACAATGTCAGGCATCGTGTCGATCATCCCCGCCCAGGCAGATTTCAGCTTTATCGGTCCCAGATCGGGGAACATTGCTGAAAAATCACGCAGCAGGCGGCGGATCTTGGCCATATTGGGCGTGGGATTAAGGATGCGCATCGCCTCGAAGGGGGATGGGGTATCGGCCTGCCAGCGCCGCTTGGTCGTCCAGGCATCGGGAAAGCCATTGGGCGCAAAAGGGTGAAGCCGTTGACCAAAGGGATCGGCGCGCAACTGGGTCAGGTAATGGGGCAAGGCGCGAAAGGCGTCGGGGCCCACGGACAGCTCGGGCGCGCCGGGAGGGGCGAGCGTATAGCCGCCATCCTCGCGCCGCCGGAACGCGACCCGCCCGTCCGACACCGCCCCTGCGTAAATTTCAGGCAAGCTTTCGGTCGCCGCCACATTTTCGCGCACCGCCAGCTGCGGCATAGAGATACCGTGATTGCGCAGGAACAGCGCCGACCACGCCCCACCTGCCAGCACCACCTGCGAAGACGCGATACGCCCCTGTTCCGTGATCACCCCGGCAACCCGCCCCGCCGCGATATCAAGGCAGCGCACGGCGCAATTCTCGATGATCTGAACGCCCTCTCGCGCGGCGATACCGGCGAGAGCGGGCACCGCGACCCAAGGCTCCGCCCGCATGTCCGACGGCGTGATCAGCGCGCCGATCTGAGGTGTCGCAAGGCCGGGGAACATGGCGGAGACCTCGGCCGCTGTCATCATCCGGCTGTCCGCGCCATTGGCCCGCGCATGGGGCAGCCAGTTTTCATAACCCGCAAGCTGTGTCGGCCTTTGCGCCAGATAGGCGATGCCGCCCTGCCGCAGCCCGATATCCACGTTCGTTTGACCTGCAAGTTCGCGCCAGAGCGCCTGCGCCTCGGCCATGATCGGCATCTCGTCAGGGTCGCGCCCCTGTTGCCGGATCCACCCCCAATTGCGGCTAGATTGTTCAGCGGCGATGCGGCCCTTTTCCAGCAAGGTGACCGAGTGACCCTCCCGGGCGAGGAACAGCGCCGTGCAGACCCCGATGATCCCGCCGCCGATAACGACGATATCCGACGTGGCTGGCTGGGGGCCGGGATAGGTGACGGGGGTGGTCGTATGGATCGGGAAAGGCTGCATGGGTCAGGCTTTATATTGCGTGGGCGTCGCGGGCAAAGCAGGCCTGGATCGGGGGCCAGCCCCCGGTGCCGCGCTGCGGCCCCTCCCCCGGGATGTGATGCCATTTGGAAGAAGGGGGCCGCTGCGCTGTGTCATTTCAAACGTTCAAGCAGGTCGCGCATGAATGTATGGCCGGCCTCGAATTGCGCGACTTCGATATATTCGTTGGGCTGGTGCGCCTGTGCGATATCGCCAGGGCCGCAGATCACCGCGCTATACCCGGCTTCCTGGAATTGTCCGGCCTCGGTCCCGTAGGAGACCTTGTGGCTGGCGTTGTCGCCGGTGATCTGGCGCACGAAGGTTTCGGCCAGCCCGTCTTTTTCGGGTTGTAGTGCGGGGACGTCGAAACGGGGGGTGACCTCGATATAGGTTTCGGGGACGACCTCTTGCATCTGCTTTTCGACCTCGCGCACCTTTTCCAGATAGGCGGTGCCCCAGGCGTCCTTGTCTTCGCCCGGCACAACGCGGAAATCCATGGCGAAGTGGCAATCCTTGGCGGTGATATTATGCGCTGTCCCGCCCGAGATCACGCCCACATGGGCGGTGGTAAAGGGCGGGTTGAACATCGCGGCAAGCTCGCTGGGTTTGCGGGCCATGTTCTCGGTGTTCACCTCATTGGCCCATTCGATCAGCTTGGCCCCCGCCATGATCGCATTGACGCCTGTGTGCAGGAGCGAGGAATGCACCTCGAAGCCGACCACATGGGTGTTGAAGCCCGTGCCGCCCTTGTGGCCTGTAACGGCCTGCATGGTCGAGGGTTCCCCCACGATCACCAGTGCCCCCTTGGGCAGCACCGGTTGCATCGCCTCGATCATCGGAGGGGCACCGGTGCAGCCGATTTCCTCGTCAAAGCTGAGCGCGATCTGGAGCGGGCGTTGCACGTCGGCGTAATGGGCCTCTACCAGTGCCCAAATGGCCAGCGCATCAAAGCCCTTCATGTCGCAGCAGCCGCGCCCGTAATAGCGCCCGTCCCGTTCAACCACGGTGAAAGGGTCGCTGTCCCAGGGCTGGCCGTCCACCGGCACCACATCGGTATGCCCCGACAGGACCACCGCGCCCTCTTCCCACGGCCCCACATGGGCGAAAAGCGCATGTTTGGGTTGATCGGGGTGGATATAGCGATGGGACGCGATGCCGTGGCTTTCAAGGTAATCGGCCACCCAGTCGATCAGCGGGATATTCGTATCCCGCGACACAGTGGGAAAGCTGACGAGTTTTTCCATCAGCTCGAACGGGGTCATGCGCGCAGTCATTTATGTGGTCCTTTAGTATCCGCTATCGGTGATCAAGACCTGATGGCCCGGGGATACGGTTTTGTAAACAGAGGGTTCCGCGACATAGCTTGTCGGATGGATCGGGGACGGGATCGGCTTGAAGTTCAGCTCGCTTTCCTTTTTGCGACGCCGTGGATCGGCGATGGGGACGGCTTTCATCAGGGCCTGCGTATAGGGGTGCTGCGGGTTTTCAAACACCTGCGACCGCGTGCCCATTTCCACGATCCGGCCCAGATACATCACGCCGACGTGGTGGCTGACCCGTTCGACCACAGCCATATCGTGGCTGATGAACAGGAAGGACAGCCCCATTTCCGCTTGCAGCTCCAGCATCAGATTGACCACCTGCGCCTGCACCGACACATCTAGCGCCGACACGGCTTCATCCGCAACGATCAGCTTGGGGTTCAGCGCCAAGGCCCGCGCGATGGCGACGCGCTGGCGCTGACCGCCTGACAGCTCGTGCGGGAAGCGGCGCATGAAGCTGCGCGGCAGTTCCACACGGTCAAACAGCATCTCGATGCGTTTGGTCAGTTCGGCCCCTTTGAGCGTGCCATAATTGTGGATCGGTTCGGCCACCTGATCCGACAGCTGCATCTGCGGATTGAGCGAGGCAAACGGGTCCTGAAAGATCATCTGCATGTCCAGCCGCGCCTTGTGCAGGCCACGTGAATCCAGTGCCATGATGTCTTTGCCATCGAGGTTGACCTCGCCCGACTGGGGTTCGACCAGCCGCAGCAAGGACCGCCCCGCCGTAGATTTCCCGCAGCCGGATTCCCCCACAAGGCTTAGCGTCTGGCCCTTGTTGATGGTAAACGATAGGTCCTCCACCGCATGGACATTGGCGACGGTGCGGCGCAGGAAGCCGCCCTGCACCGGAAAGCGCGTGGTCAGGTTCTTGACCGTCAGCAGCGTTTCCTCTGTGCCCTTGATGGGTTTGATCTCTTTCTCCGCAGTCCCGAGCAGTTTCATCGGTTCGGGATAGGGTTTGCCGCGCATCTCGCCCAGCTTGGGGACGGCGGCCAGCAACGCCTTGGTATAGGGGTGTTGGGGGTTTTCGAAGATTTCCTCGACCGTGCCTTCTTCGACCTTGTTACCGCGGAACATGACGACGACACGATCGGCCATCTGGGCGACAACGGCCATGTCATGGGTGATGAACATGACGGCGGTGCCGGTCTCGCGTTTCAACCGGTCGATCAGCGCGAGGATTTCAGCCTGAATGGTCACATCCAGCGCGGTGGTGGGTTCATCCGCGATCAGCAGCCGCGGCGAACAGGCCAGCGCCATGGCGATCACCACGCGCTGGCGCATCCCGCCCGACAGTTCGTGCGGGTATTGCGCAAGACGGCGGGCCGGTTCGGGGATGCGGACCTGGGTCAGAAGCTCCAGCGCGCGGGCCTCTGCCTGCGCCTTGGACATGTTCTTGTGCAGGCGCAGCCCTTCGGTCAGCTGGCGACCGACGGTAAAGACCGGGTTCAGCGCTGTCATCGGTTCCTGAAAGATCATCCCGATTTCATTGCCGCGAATATCGCGCATCACATCCTGATCTGTGCGCGCCAAATCGACAGCAGGATCGTTCTGACGCTCAAATAATAGGCGCCCACCCGCAATTTTTCCGCCGCCGAACTCGACCAGACGCATCAGCGACAGCGAGGACACCGATTTACCCGAGCCGGATTCGCCCACAACGCAGACAGTTTCACCCGCATTGATGTCAAAGCTGACGTTCTCCACACCTAGAACGGGTCCGTCCTGGGTTTGAAATTCGACCCTAAGCTCTTGAATTTGCGCGATTGGTGTCGGCGTTGCCTCGTCTAGCATGGTATTTTCCAGCGCTTCTCGTTTAATCAATTTGACGACGCTAAGGCACTTCGTCATCTGGTGTCAAATCGGTCCAAGGGACCGCTAACATCCGCTGCTTTGGAGGCTTGCATTTTTTTTCAAACCTGTTTCGATGCTTCGACGTTATTGGCGTGGCTGGAAAAACGGGCGTTTTGGCGGGCATCCCTGTCTGTCGCAGCACCCTGCCCCCGGCCGTGATCAAGATTGACGTTTTTGGCATTGCCAGAAAAGACAGACCATAAATAAAGGCACCTCAAAAAACCAACGGTGTCCAACAAGGAGTAAGCTATGAACATGAAAACCCTGTTACTGGGAGCCGCGGCTTCGGTAGCGATTGCCCCCGCCGCATTCGGCGCCGCCCACGAGGGCGAGCGTGGACGCGACGGCGAGGTGAAAGTTATCTACTGGCAAGCGCCCTCGATCATGACCCCCTATCTGTCGGGCGGCACAAAAGACCTCGAGGCGGCGAGCCTCGTGCTGGAGCCGATGGGCCGCTATGACGAAACCGGCGCGTTGGTCCCCTATCTGGCGACCGAGATTCCCACCGTTGAAAACGGCGGCGTGGCCGAAGACCTGAAATCCATCACCTGGAAGCTAAAAGAGGGCCTGGTTTGGTCCGACGGCACGCCGGTGACCTCGGCGGATCTGAAATTCACCGCTGAATACTGTATGCACCCCGAAGGCGGTTGCGCGCAGGCGTCGAAGTTCGATGGCGTTGAAAGCATCGATATCGTGGATGATCTGACGGTTACCGTTCATTTCACCGACGCCAAGCCAAACCCTTACGGCCCGTTCATGGGCGCGCAATCACCGATCATTCAGGCCGCGCAGTTCAAGGACTGCCTGGGCGCGAAAGCC
>Ga0208833_1000111_pt1 | contig 23292 bp, 20 predicted proteins | sample DeeseametaMP1788_FD_184181 | JGI IMG/M metagenome (GOLD analysis project Ga0208833, IMG submission 184181) | Marine microbial communities from the Deep Pacific Ocean - MP1788 (SPAdes) | ecosystem: Environmental > Aquatic > Marine > Oceanic | place: North Pacific Ocean | collected 2011-05-03 | reverse complement strand
ACCAAGTTCCGCGAGCAGGGCGAGCAGCACCCGATCGAGAAGACCGGTCGCGAGCTGCGCAAGCTCATGGCGTGGGTCAAGAGCCACGACACCGACTACGTCGAGGGCACCGCCGCCCGCTGATCCCCAGCCCGCGGAGCCGCGGCGCGCGTGACCGCGCCGAGCAACCTTCCGCAGCACCACGAGAGCCGAGTCCCGTCCGGGGCTCGGCTCTCGTGCGTCGTACGCCGGCGCATCCCGTGGACCGGAGGGTCTGTCGTGACCCCCTTTCACTGCACACCCTCCGGTCGGTGCGCCGCCGTCCACAGCACGCCGCGGCGGGCCTCCGCGCGGGGCGTCACGTCCGAGCACCATCGGCGCATGGATGCGATCGAGCGGCTGCTGCGTCGTCAGGCCGGGGTGGTCTCGCGCCGGCAGGTGCTGGACGCGGGGATGAGCGAGGTGCTCGTCGCGCGTCGGGTGCGACGTCGCGAGTGGGTGCGGCTGGCCGACGGCGTGTACGTCGACCACACCGGCCAGCTGACGACGGCCCAGGCGGAGTGGGCGACGCTGCTGCGACACCCGGGATCGGTGCTGGCCGGCCGGTCGGCACTGCGCGCGGGTGGGCTGCGAGGTGCCGCCGGCCGTGACCGGGCGCGGCGCGTCGTCGAGATCGCTATGCCGCACGGTCGCCGGCTCGACGCCGAGCCCGGGGTGAGCGTGGTGCAGCTGCGAGACCTCGATTCCGCGGCCCTGCCGCGAGCCTCGCCACCGCGCCTGCGCGTGGAGCGTGCCGCGCTCATGGTGGCGTCACGTGCCCTCGGCGACGACGAGGCGGTGGCCATCCTGGCCGACGTGGTCCGTGAGGGGCTGACCGTGCCGGCGAGGTTGGAGGGTGCGCTGCTCGGACTGGCGCGCCTCCCGCGACGCAGGCTGCTGCTCGACGTCCTGCGTGATGTCGAGTCCGGGGCCGAGTCGCCGCTGGAGCGGAGGTACCTCCGCGACGTCGAGCGCCGGCACGGCCTGCCGCGAGGCGAGCGGCAGGTGCGCGACGAGGGCGCGGGCGGGGCGGTGTTCCGAGACGTACGCTACCCGGCGTACCGGACGAACATCGAGCTGGACGGCCGACTGGGCCACAGCGAGACGCTGGACCGCTGGGCCGACCTGGACCGCGACCTCGAGGCCGCGACGCGCGGGGACACGACCCTACGGGTCGGCTGGCGGCAGGTGCTGGAGCCGTGCCGGCTGGCCGCCACCGTCGGCAGTGTCCTAACGCTGCGCGGGTGGAAAGGTCGGGCCGGGCCGTGTGGGGAGGGTTGTGGCATGCGACTGGAGGGTGTGTCGTGAACCCCTCTCACGACACACCCTCCGGTCCGGCAGCGGCGGCGTCGGGCGCCTACTTCACCTCGGAGCGCAGCATCCGCCAGGAGCCGATCGCCAGCGGCAGCACCAGCCAGAGCAGCGAGGTGACGCCGAGCTGGGCCCAGTACTCCCCGGTGTTGCTCCAGCCCTCGAAGAGCGCGCCCTGGGTGTAGTTGAAGTCCACCCACGGCTGCAGGTCGGCGAACCACGGCTGGGCCGCGGCCAGGGTGAAGGTCAGGCCGGTGAGCACGTAGACGTAGACCAGGTAGCCCACCAGCGCGGCCGGCGAGGAGCGCAGCACGACGCCGAGCATGAAGCCGATCATCACGCCGAGGACGTTGGCCAGCACGATGGCGCCGAAGTCGGAGACGCTGATGTCCCACACCACGTCGGTGCCGTTGAGCGCGGAGCCCACGAGGTTGCCCAGGGCGCCGACGACGGCGGCGACGAGCATGCCGACGACCGCGACGACGAGGGCGTTGACCGTCTTGGCCGCCAGCACGCGGCCACGGTGGGGGACCAGGGTGAAGGTGGTCAGGCCGGTGCGCTGGCTCCACTCCGAGGTGACCGAGAGGATCGCGATGACCGGCAGGATGATGGCCATCGGGATGCCGACGGCGCCGGCGAACGAGCCGTAGGTGACCTCGTCCTCGGGCGCCCACAGGACGACCGCGGCGCTGGCGAGCGCCGACAGGATGCCGACCGAGGCCATCAGCCACAGACCCGAGCGGGTGTCGAACATCTTGCGCATCTCGACCTTGAGCAGCCGCGCGAACGGGATCGGCGGCGGGGCGGGACGGTCGGCGTACGTCGACCGTGCGGCCGGCGCGCCCGGGGCGGCGGGCGACGGGGTGGTGAGGGTGGTGGACATCAGGCGGCCTCTCGCTGGGTCTCTCGCTGGGTGTCGGCGGTGAGCTGGAGGAACATCTCCTCGAGGCCGGCGCCGTCGGCGGCGCGCAGCTCGAGCAGGGGGAGTCGGGCCTCGAGGGCCACCTGGCCGGTGACCGCGAGGGAGGCGTCGGTGCGCAGGCCGGCACCGGGGTCGGCGGGGTCGACCCGCTCGACGGTCCAGCCGGCCTGCTGGAGGGCCGCGGCCAGGGTGCCGATCTCAGCGGCCCGGACGAGCGTGCGGTCGTCGTGCAGCAGCTCCTCCTTGGTGCCCTGCGCGACGACGCGGCCCTGGCCGATGACGACGATGTCGTCGGCGATGACCTCGATCTCGTGCAGCAGGTGGGAGGAGAGCAGGACGGTGCCGCCGCGGGCGGCGTGGTCGCGCAGCAGGTCGCGCATCCACCGGATGCCGGCGGGGTCCAGCCCGTTGGCCGGCTCGTCGAGCACGAGCACGGCCGGGTCGCCGAGCAGCGCGGTGGCCAGGCCGAGACGCTGGCGCATCCCGAGGGAGTAGTCGCGCACCCGGCGCTTGGCCTCCTCGGGGGTGAGGGAGACCAGGTCGAGCATCTCCTCCACGCGGTCCCGGGGGAGGCCCATGGTCTCCTGGGCGACGCGCAGCACCTCGCGACCGGTGCGGCCCGCGTGCTGGGCGGAGGCGTCGAGGAGGACGCCGATCTCGCGGCCCGGGTCGGGCAGGTCGGCGTACCGACGGCCCAGGACGGTGGCGGTGCCGGTCGTGGCCGGCGTGAGGCCGGCCAGGATGCGCAGCGAGGTCGACTTGCCGGCGCCGTTGGGGCCGAGGAAGCCGGTGACGCGCCCGGGTCGGGCGGTGAACGAGACGTGGTCGACGGCGAGGTGCTCGCCGTAGCGCTTGGTGAGCTCGAGGAGTTCGATCATGGTCCCGAGCCTCGTCCCACGAGGGGGTCCGGCACATCGGGGAGCGCCTCGGAGGCGTCCCCCGGTCCGACCCCGAGGCGACCCCGAGGGAGACCCTGAGTCGGCGTTTCACCGCCTGTGTCCGAACTGTGGCGCAAACGTTTACCGAAGCCCGGAATGCGGTGTCCCACCCGTCCGTTGGCACAGGCGTGAGGATCGATATCTGGAGCGACGTCGTCTGCCCGTGGTGCTTCGTGGGCAAGCGCCGTCTCGAGGCCGCGCTGGCCGAGTTCGAGCACGCCGACCAGGTGGAGGTCGTCTACCGCTCCTTCCAGCTCGACCCGAGCGCCCCGCAGCACGGCCACGAGCTGACCACCCCGGTGCTGGCCCGCAAGTACGGCCGCACCGAGGACGAGATGCGCCAGATGCAGCAGCAACTCACTGAGCTCGCCGCGGTCGAGGGGCTCTCGTTCCGGTTGCTCGAGACCGTGCACACGCGCACGATCGACGCGCACCGGCTGCTCCACCTCGCCCTGGCCGAGGGCGGCCCCGCGCTGCAGGCCACGCTCAAGGAGTCGCTGCTGTCGGCGTACTTCGAGGACGCCCAGGACGTCGGCGACCACACCGTGCTGCGCCGCGAGGCGCTGTCGGCGGGCCTGGACCCCGAGCGGGTCGACGAGGTGCTCGAGGGTGAGGAGTTCGCCGACGCCGTGGTCGCGGACATCGATGCCGCGATGGACCTCGGGGTCAGCGGCGTGCCGTTCTTCGTCGTGGACCGGCGCTACGGCATCTCCGGCGCCCAGCCGACCGAGGTGTTCTCCCAGGTGCTCACCCAGGCTTGGGCCGAGTCGCACCCGCCGGTCGAGGTCGTCGCCGGCGGGGACACCTGCGGGGTCGACGGCACCTGCTGAGCCGCTGACCGATCAGCCAGGCTCCGCCGGCTGGTCCAGGTCGACCACGCGATCGACGCCCACCTCCTCGAGGAACCGTCGGTCGTGGCTGACGACCACCAGCGCCCCGCGATGCGCCGCGAGCGCGGTCACCAGGGCGTCGTACGACGCCAGGTCGAGGTTGTTGGTGGGCTCGTCGAGCATCAGCAGGGCCGGTGTGGGGTCGGCGAGCAGCAGCGTCGCCAGGCTCGCCCGGAACCTCTCCCCGCCGGACAGCGAGGCCACCTGCTTGTCACCGGCCGTCCCGCGGAACAGGAAGCGGGCGAGCAACGACCGGACCTCGGTCGGGGTGGCGGCCGGGCTGGCGGCCTGCACGTTCTGCGCCACGGTCATCGACTCCTCCAGCAGGTCCAGCCGTTGCCGCAGCAGCGCCGTGGGGACGTGTCGCCGGACGCTGCCGGCCACCGGGTCCAGCTCTCCGGCCAGCGTGTGGAGCAGCGTGCTCTTCCCGCTGCCGTTGCGACCGACCACCGCCACCCGCTCGGGTCCCACGAGCTCGAGCTCGACGGCGCGCCCGGTCCGCAGCACGAGTCCGTCGGTGCTGAGCACCCGCTTGCCGCGGGGGACCGCCGACCGCGGCAGGTCCACCCGGATCGCGGTGTCGTCACGCAGCCCCAGCTCTGCGCTCTCCAGCCGCTCCCGGGCGTCGCTGAGCCGCTGGTCCTGGCTCGCGCGCAGGGCACCCTCGGCCTTCTCGGAGCGGTTGCGGAGGAAGTCGCGCGCGGCTTTGACCGTGTTCGGGGCGTCGCGTCGCGCGATGCGGTGTCGGGTGGCCAGGACCTGCTCGGTGGTGCGCAGGTCGCGTCGTTGCCGGCGTACGTCGGCTCGCGCGACCGCGACCGCGTGCTCGCTCGCCTCTCGCTCGGCGGCCACCTGGGCGTCGTAGGCCGACCATCCGCCGCCGTACCACTGCAGAGTGGTCGGTCGACCGCGGGGAGTGCGGAGCTCACCGACGCGGTCGACGTGCTCGAGCAGCTCGCGGTCGTGGCTGACGACCAGGAGGGTGCCGGGCCAGGAGGCGACGACCTCGTGCAGGCGCTCGCGGGCGGGGCGGTCGAGGTTGTTGGTCGGCTCGTCGAGCAGCAGCACGTCGGGTCGTGCGAGCAGCAGTCCGGCCAGCGCGAGCCGGACCGCCTCGCCGCCGGAGACCTCGCCGACGTGTCGGTCCAGCAGGGTCCCCGGCAGGCCGAGCCGCTCGAGCTGGGCGCGGGCGCGCTCGTCGACGTCCCAGTCGGTGCCGACGGCGTCGAAGTCCGCCTGGTCGACCGAGCCCTCCTCGATGCGGCGAAGCGCCCGACGGGTCGGACCGAGGCCGAGGAAGTCCTCGACGGGTTGCGCGACGTCGAGGACGAGGTCCTGCGGGAGCAGGCCGATGCTGCCCCGCACGGTGAGGTGGCCCGCGGTGGGTGCGACCCGCCCGGCGAGCAGGTGGAGCAGGGTGGTCTTCCCGGACCCGTTGGCCCCGACGAGGCCGGAACGGCCCGGCGGGACGACGGCGTCGAGGTCACGCAGCGTGACGGTGCCGTCGGGTCGGACGAGGCGCAGGCGCTGGACGGTCAGGGTGGGGCTGGGCAGGGGAGTGGGCATGTCGCTCCTGGCGGTGGGCACGTCGGGGTCCCGGTCGCACGGGGGCGACCGGGGTGGGCGGCGTACTCACACGAGCAACGGCGACTCCTGCCGGGCGGGGGTGGGGCGAGCCCACGCTAGGACGAGGCGCGGACCGCGAGCCACCGGTTTTCCGCCGCGACCGGGCGGCTCAGTGCTCCCAGAAGTGCCAGGTGCCCTCGGAGACGACGCGGGTCTCGCCGTCGGCGACCACGACCGCGCCCCGGTCGTCGAGGACGTACGCCGGAGCGGACACGCGCCCAAACCACTCCTCGGCCTCCGCGATGGAGTTGCCGGGCTCACCGTCGGGGGCGAGGTGCGGGAAGATCGCGAAGTCGACGAGGCCGAGGCCGTCGGTGGAGCCGGACGGCGGTCGCCACTGGATGAAGTCCTCGCCGACCTCGGGGGCCATGACCATGCTGCCGGCGCTGAGCCCGACCCACACGGTGTCCTCGAGCTGGGGGACCAGGTCGAGCAGGCCCGACTCACGCATCCAGTGCGCGAGGTAGAGCACGTCGCCACCAGCGACGACCAGGGCGTCGGCCTCGAGCACGCGCGGCACCCAGCGGTCACGGTCGAGCGTCGGCAGCGCGGTCAGCTCGAGCAGCCCCATCGACGCCCAGCCGAGGTCCACCATCGGGTTCTGCTCCTGGCCGGCCACGAAGCGCCACGGCTTCTCGCCCATCCCCACCCAGGGGTGGGCGTACATCGCGGTGGGGATGCACAGTGCGGTGCTCTCCTCGACCGGCTTGCCGAGCAGGCGCACCAGCTCCTCGCGGATGCTCAGCACGCTCACGCCGCCTGAGGTCAGCAGCAGCTTCATGGGGTCCTCCCGGTCGCGCTGGGTGTGCTGGTCGTGGTGGTCGCCAGTGTGGACCAGCGCACCGACGCCGACTCATCGCCGCCGGTCGGGAGGCGTGTGGCCTCCAGACCGGCGGCGGTCCTCAGGCGCGTGCGGTGTCGAACCAGCCCGCGAGCGCGGGCACGCGCCGCAGCACGAGCTGGTCGAGCAGCAGCACCGCGACCAGCGAGAGGCCGAAGAGCGGCAGGAAGACCCCGAGGGCCACCAGCCCGACGACCAGCAGCGGGGTCGATCGCAGCGGCATCCGCCCGCGCGGTGCCCCCAAACGCCCGGTCCCGCGCGGCCGTCGGCGCCACCACATCAGCGGGCCGGTGACGCACATCGCGATGATCGCCAGGCACATCAGGGCGGCGCCCCAGAACGACCACAGGCCGAAGGAGCGTCCCTCGTGCAGGCCGATGCCCTGGGAGACGACCTTGGCGAGGAGAGGGTAGTCGTCGAAGCCGTACGTCGAGACCACCTGCCCGCTGTACCGGTCCACGTGCACGGTGCGCTCGTCGGAGGGGGCGTCGAAGGCGTAGCCGATCACCGAGTAGACACCCGGCTCGTCCGGGTCCTCCGAGGGGAGTGCGACGGTGACCGGGTGCCGCAGGCCTTCACGGTCGGCCACGGCGAGCGCGGTGTCGAGGTTGGCCACCGGCCCCTCGTGACCGCTCGGGTCCGACGTGGGGACCTCGGACTCGCCCATCGCCCAGGGCACGTCGCCCGCGTGGCTGTGTGGCAGGGACTCGTCGAGGCTGGAGGTCGGGTCGGACACCGCACCCGGGTCCAGGCTCCACATCGAGGTGCCGTTGTCGGTCGCCAGGGTCTGCACCCGCTCGCCCCAGACGCCGGTCCAGGGCAGTCCCGAGACCAGCAGGTAGAGCAGGCCGACGCCGGCGACCAGGCCGATGCTCGCGTGCCGCGAGCGCAGTCGTGCGCCACGACGGCCGGCGGTCCGCTGACGCCGACGCGCGGTGCGGCCGCGCCAGTAGAGGTAGTAGCCGGTCAGGGCCATCACGACCGCCCAGCAGGCGCCGAGCTCGATCACGGCGTCGCCGAGGCGGCCGGCCATCAGCTCCCCGTGCAGGCGCACGGCGTACCCCGAGAGCGTGGTGTCGGGATCCAGGGAGCCGAGCACGGTGCCGTCGTAGGGGTCGACGTACACGTCACGCCCCGCGCCCTCGGCGGTCGTGATCGAGAAGCGGGTCGTCTCGTCGGGCGCGCCCGGCTCGGTGACCGAGACGATCGTGGCGTCGGGGAAGGCCTCGCGCACGGTCTCGAGCTGGGTGGTCGGGGTCTTGGTGGTCAGCGCCGCCTGCGCGTCCTCGGGCACGTCGACGCGCATGAGGTCCGCGTGCATCAGCGGCTCGAGCTGGAAGCGGAAGAGGTAGATCAGGCCGGTGGTGGCGAGCAGCAGCAGCACCGGGACGACGAGGAAGCTGGCGAAGAAGTGCCAGCGCCACACGGCGCGGAAGAGCCCGGTGCGCGAGGGTGCGCGGCCGGAGTCGGGAGAGGGGGGAGTGGGGTCGAGCGGAGCAGGGTCGAGCGAGGTGGTCACGGGAGGCCTCCTGGGTCTCCTCGGGCCGGGCGCGGTCGCGCCCGGACGCAACGGACGTCCCCGACGGCCGGGGCCGCGGGGCAGGACGGGGTACGCCGCCGGCGACCCGTTGCGGGGTCGGAGGCGGCACGGTGTCGACCGTCCGGGTCCGTGCGTGGTCGGCGCGGGCGGGACGGTCAGGCGACCGCCGCGGGCGGACCCCTCCTGGGCAGGCGGCCGTCACGCCACGGGACCCGCGGCGACGGGGCGAGCGGTGACCAGCCCGCCGGCACGAGCATGCGCCGCGTCGGCAGGACGGGAACGGCGACCGCGAGCCCGACGACGACCCGGACGCGGTGGGCGGTGAGCCGCACGAAGGTCCAGGCGGCCCGCTCGCCGGCGGCCAGCCACAGGCCCACGAGGGAGGCGGCGGCGAGGTGGGCGAGCATCATCGGCCCGTGGGCGGCCACGTCGGAGACGAGGTGCTGGATCGGCAGGGCGGCCTGGAGGCCGCCCGCGGCCTCGGCTGCGGTGTAGGCGTCGTGCAGGGAGCCGAGCCGACGACCGTCGACGGTGGGCAGGGAGCCGACCGAGGGCGTGGCCGTGACGGAGCGGGACGGGTCACCGAGGTGCCCGCCGGTGCTGCTCAGCACGACGTGGACGGCGGCCTGGCCGACCACGAGCAGCAGGGCGCAGCGAGCCGTGGAGACCTGTCGGGCGCAGGCGGGGGCGCAGCCGACCACGGTCACCGCCACCAGTGCGGCGACCACCCAGGGGGCCGGGAGCAGTCCTCCCGCGCTGACGTGCCCGGCGGTGCCGAGCAGGGCGACCAGGGAGCCGACGAGCAGAGCGCGCGACCACAGCAGCGCGCCGGTGACCCGTGGTTCCACGCGCGGAGTGTTCCACAGGCGCCGGCGGGTGGCCTACGGAGCGTCCCCGACCGAGATCAGCACCACCGTGTCGGCGTACCCCAGCCCCTTCTTGCGACCCTGTGGCCCGATCTTGGCGAGGAGCTTCGTCACCGAGGTCATGAAGCCGTACTTCTCCTTGACCTTCGCGCTCACCTCGTCGAACGCCGCCCCTGAGCGGACCATCTCGGCGGTGCCCTCCAACGGAGTGGAACCGTCGGCCACCCGACCACGGGCGTCCGAGGGCTGCACCACCACGCGAGAGGTGTGGGCCAGACGCTTGGTCTTGCCCGAGCCCATGGCGGTCCAGAAGCCGACCCGCCCGTCCTCCAGCGGCACGACCCAGACGGGGCTGCTCACCGGGTCGCCGGTGCGGCGGAAGGTGGTCAGGGCCATGTACTTCCCGGCAGCGAGCTCGTCGCGTGACGTCATGACGGTCAGCCTGTCAGCGATCGCGTGACCTCGGCTACCCTGAGCGACGGCACAACGTGGTGCATCTGCTCGTCCGACCCGCACCACCAGGACTTTCGAGGATCCCCGTGCCATCGCGCCAGCCCGTCGTGCTCATCTCCGACGCCCTGAGCCCCGCGACCGTGGCGGCGCTCGGCGACGGCTTCGACGTGCGCCGCTGCGACGGCACCGACCGCGCGGTGCTGCTCGCCGCGGTCGCCGAGGCAGACGCGCTCATGGTGCGCTCCGGCACCCGGGTCGACGCCGAGGTGCTCGCCGCGGCACCCCGGCTGCGGGTCGTCGCCCGCGCCGGGACCGGCCTGGACACGATCGACGTACGCGCCGCGACCGCCGCGGGGGTCATGGTCGTCACCGCCCCGACCGCCAACCTGGTCTCGGCCGCGGAGCTCACGGTCGGGCTGCTGCTGGCGGCCGCCCGTCGCATCCCGCAGGCGCACCAGTCGCTCCGCGAGGGCGAGTGGGAGCGTAGCCGCTTCACCGGCACCGAGCTCGCGGGCAAGACCGTCGGCGTGCTCGGCCTGGGCCGGGTCGGCGTCCTGGTCGCGCACCGCCTGGCGGCCTTCGGCATGCAGGTGATCGCCCACGACCCCTACGTCTCGGTCGGGCGCGCCGCCCAGCTCGGCGTGCGGATGGTCGACCTCGACACCCTGCTCGCCACCTCCGACGTCATCACCGTCCACCTGCCCCGCACCCCCGAGACCCGTGGGCTCGTGGGTGTCGAGGAGCTGCGGAAGGTCAAGCCGTCCCTGCTGCTGGTCAACGCTTCGCGCGGCGGGATCGTCGACGAGGTCGCCCTGCACGCCGCCCTCAAGGAGGGCCGGGTCGCTGCTGCGGGACTCGACGTCTTCGCCGACGAGCCGTGCCCGGACTCCCCGCTGCTCGACCTCGAGAACGTCGTGGCGACGCCCCACCTCGGTGCCAGCACCCACGAGGCCCAGGAGAAGGCCGGTCTGGCCGTCGCCCGGTCGGTGGCGCAGGCCCTCGCCGGCGAGCTCGTCCCGGACGCCGTCAACGTCCACGGCGGCCTGGTCGCCGAGGCGATCCGGCCCACCATCGGCCTGACCGAGAAGCTGGGGCGCGTCTTCACGGCCGTCGCCGGTGGCGTCGCCCAGTCGCTCGACGTCGAGGTGCGCGGCGAGATCGCCGACCACGACGTGAAGGTGCTCGAGCTGGCCGCCCTCAAGGGCGTCTTCGACGAGGTCGTCGAGGAGCCGGTCTCCTACGTCAACGTGCCCCTGGTCGCGGCCGAGCGCGGCACGGCCTGCCGGCTCGTGGTGGAGCGGGAGAGCCCCGACCACCGCAACCTCGTGACGCTGCGCGGGACCCTGTCGGACGGCCGTCAGGTCGCGGTCGGCGGCACCGTCGTGCACGGCCGCGAGCGGCTGGTCGAGGTGGACGGGTACGACGTCGACCTGGCGCTCGCCGAGCACCTGGCCTTCCTCGTGCACCGTGACCGCCCCGGCATGGTCGGCACCGTGGGCGGCATCCTCGGCGAGGCCGGCGTCAACATCGCCGGCATGCAGGTCGCCCGGCAGACCCCCGGCGGCGACGTGCTCGTCGTGCTCGAGGTCGACTCGGCCCTCGACGGCTGCCTGCTGCACGAGATCTCGCTGGCCACCGAGTCCAGCCGCGCCTGCGCCGTCCACCTCCCCTGACCCACTCTCCGCGCTGAGCCGGCGCGTCCTTCCGGAAGGTCGAGCCGGCTCGGCAGGACGGGTTAGGCGACGAGGACGCGACCGGGGCGGGTGCGGGTGGGGGAGGCCGGGAGGTCGGCCCAGACCGGGGCGAGGCGCTCGACGGCGGCGACGAGCTCGGGGGCGGGTCGGGTCCAGGGGATCCGGACGAAGCGGTCGAGCCCGCCCTCGGCCGCGAACAGCGGGCCCGGCGTCACGCCGACCCCAGCCCGCTCGGCGGCGTCGGCGAGCGCCACGGCGCTGCCGGACGGCAGCTCGCACCACACCGCCAGCCCGCCGCCGGGGCGGACCCATCGCCAGGACGGCAGGTGCTCGGTCAGCGCACCGAGCAGCGCCTCGCGCTGCTCGACCAACCGGGCGAGCTGGTCGGGGAGCACCGGCCCGGACGCCAGCAGCCGCGCCAGCACCAGCTGCTCGAGCACGGGCGTGCCGAGGTCGAGGCTGAGCCTCGCGCGGGTCAGCCGTTCGGCCATCCCGGGTGGCACGCGCACCCACCCCAGGCGCAGCCCGCCCCAGAAGGCCTTGCTGGCGCTGCCGATCGTGATCGCGTCGGGGGAGTACGCCGCGAACGGCCGTGGCATCTCCTGACCGTCCAGCGCCAGCGCCTGCAACGACTCGTCCACGACGGCGACGGTGCCCGCGGCGCGCAGGTGGCCGGCGTACTCCTCGCGCTGCTCGTCGGTCATCAGGTGGCCGGTGGGGTTCTGGAAGTCGGGGACGAGGTAGGCCAGCGCCGGCCGCACCTGTCGCAGCTGGGCACCGACGGCGTCGAGGTCCCAGCCCTCGGGGTCGACCGGGGCCCCGATCAGCCGGCCGCCGGCGTTGCGCAGGGCGAGCGTGGCGTTGGGGTAGACCGGCGACTCGACCAGCACCCGGTCGCCGCGTCGGGCCAGCGCCTGCGCCACGATCGCAGCGCCGGACAGCGCGCCGGGGGTGATGATCACCTGCGCCGGGTCGGTCGGCAGCCCGCGCTCGTCGAAGCCGCGCGCGACGGCGGCCTGCAGGTGGGGGAGGCCGGTGGGGAAGTACCCGTGCCCGCCGAGGTACGCCGGCAGCTCGGTCACCGCGTCGGCGTACGCGCTCGCCAGGCCGGCCGGGGCCATCGGGGCGGCGCAGCCGAGGTCGATGCCGTCGGGGTGGTCGACCGCGAGCTGGTCGGGGGTCAACGCCCGGTCCCGGGTGCGGGCCCGTCCGCCGGGCACCAGGGTGAAGGTGCCTGCGCCCTGCCGGGCCACGGCGTACCCGCTCTCGCGCAGCTGCGCGTAGGCCCGCGTGACGGTGGTGCGGGAGACCCCGAGCGCGTCGGTCAGCTCGCGCTCGCTGGGCAGCCGCACGTCGGTGCCGATCCGTCCGTCGCCGATGGCGAGGACGAGCGCGTCGGCGAGACCGGCGTAGGCGGGGGAGCGGTCGAACCCCGCGACCAGCGCGCTGACACGGGCCGCGGAGATGGCCCCGTTGGTCGACGGTGAGGTGGACTGCGTCATGCAGTCCACTGTTCCACGATTGGCTATCGGAGAACAGTCCAATCGCGCGGCACCATCGAGGCATGACCCTGCTCGCCGATCTCGGCCCGCTCGCGCAGCTGCGCGCCGGCCGCCTGCCCCGCCGCCTCGTCCAGCTCTACGCGGGCCTGCTGCTCTACGGCGTCTCGCTGGCGATGCTGGTGCGGGCCGGGCTCGGCGCCGCGCCGTGGGACGTGCTGCACCTCGGCCTGGCCACGCACCTGCCGATGACGCTGGGTCAGGCGCTCATCCTCACCAGCGTGCTGGTGATGGTGCTGTGGATCCCGCTGCGCGAGGTGCCCGGGCTCGGGACGATCTCCAACGCGATCGTGATCGGCCTGGCCGCCGACGCCACGCTCGCGGTGCTCGACCGCCCCGACGACCTCGCGTGGCGTGGGCTGCTGATGGTCGCGGCCGTGGGTCTCAACGGCCTTGCGACCGCCGCCTACATCGGCGCTCAGCTCGGCCGTGGTCCGCGCGACGGGCTGATGACCGGCCTGCACCGGCGTACCGGCCTCTCGATCCGCCTGGTCCGGACCTCGCTCGAGGTCACCGTGGTCGTCATCGGCCTGCTGCTCGGCGGCACCGCCGGCCTCGGCACCGTGCTCTACGCGCTCGCGATCGGCCCGGTCACCCAGGCCCTGCTGCCCTCGCTGGTGGTCGCCCTGCCTGCCGAGCCGTCACTTACGCACGGCCGAGACGTCACTCCCGCACGCTGCTGAGGCCAGCCGCCCCCAGGTGTGCGCGAGGTCAGCGCTTGGTGGCGATGATCGTCGAGGCGTCGGGGGCGACCATGACCTCCACGGCGGTGAAGCGCTCGTCGGTGAGCCACTGCTCGCGCAGGGTGTCCACGCGGCCGTAGGTGATCGGCGGCCACTGCTCGCACGGCGTGAAGTCGTCGAGCACCACGATGCCACCGTCCTCCACGAGGTCGGCGATCGCGTCGACGCCCACCTCGCCGGGCTGGCCGGAGTCGAGGAAGAGCAGGGAGTAGGGGCCGCGGTCCAGCAGCGTGGACCAGTCGGCGGCCAGCACCTCGACCAGGGGGTCCTCGGCGAAGATCTCCGTCGCCGCCCTGGCCAGCTTCGCGTCGAGCTCGGCGGTCACGATCCGCGCCTTCTCCCCGCGTACGCCGGAGCGCAGCCAGGCCGTGCCGACTCCGCAGCCGGTGCCGAACTCGGCCATCGTGCCGTCCCGGGTCGCGGCCAGCATGGCCAGCAGCCGGCCGGTCTCGTTGCGGCAGAACGACACGTAGCCCGAGCGTCGCGAGACCTCGAAGGCGCGCTCGACGACGGCGGGGAGGTCGGGTGGGGCGCTCACTCGCCCAGTCTCCCATCGCGGGACCCGAGTCCCACATCGTGGACGGATTCCGCAATTCGGTGGCCTGCGTCCGGACAGCGACCTACGCTCGACCCATCATGCGGAGCATCTTCGTACTTATCGAGTGCCGCGGCGAGGCCCAGCAGGCGTGACCTGCGAGTGAGGCCCCCTCGCCGCGGTGGTCGGCGTTGGTGCGCATCCGGTCTCACACCCCTCTCGCTCGAGAGCAGCCCGGCGACATCTGCGGTGCTCCTCGGCCCGAGATGACTCCGCGGCGGGTACGCCGGCGCAGCACGCGCGACCCGCTCCTGGTCGGTCCCGACCGTCCGTGCGATCCACGGACAGCTGTCCCCACCGCGGTGTCATCCCCGGTCGACGGCGCACCCCGCGCCACCGGTCCGGGCACGCAGCACCCGACACATCCGACACACGCGACACCTGGAGACACCGATGTACGACATGTACCCCGAGTGGGGACCCGCAGCCCACAAGCCCGAGAACCCCCGCAGCCGCGAGGCCCTGCAGCGCGCGCTCGACCTGCGGGACAACGGCGGCGAGCGTCCCGACGACAACTAGCGTTCGCCCCATGACTTCTCCCGCCGCCACCGGTTCCGTCCAGCTCGCCGTCATCCCCGGCGACGGCATCGGCCAGGAGGTGACCCCCGAGGCCCTCAAGGTGCTCGAGGTCGCCGCTCCCGCGGGCGTGAAGTTCGAGCAGACCCGCTACGACCTCGGCGCCGAGCGCTACCTCGCCACCGGCGAGGTGCTGCCCGACTCCGTGCTCGGCGAGATCCGCCGGCACGACGCCATCCTCCTCGGCGCGGTGGGCGGCAAGCCCAACGACCCGAACCTGCCCCCGGGCATCCTCGAGCGTGGCCTGCTGCTGCGGCTGCGCTTCGAGCTCGACCACTACGTCAACCTCCGCCCCTCGCGCATCTTCCCCGGCGTCACCTCGCCGCTCTCGGAGGCCGTGCTCAAGGGCGAGGAGGTCGACTTCGTGGTGGTCCGCGAGGGCACCGAGGGCCCCTACACCGGCAACGGCGGCGCGCTGCGCGTCGGCAGCCCGGCCGAGGTGGCCACCGAGGTCAGCGTCAACACGGCGTACGGCGTCGAGCGGGTCGTCCGCGACGCCTTCGCCCGCGCGGAGAAGCGCCCGCGCAAGCACCTCACCCTGGTCCACAAGACCAACGTGCTCGTCCACGCCGGCTCGGTGTGGTGGCGACTGACCCAGGAGGTCGCCGCCGAGCACCCGGACGTCACCGTCGACTACATGCACATCGACGCCGCGATGATCCACATGACGACCAACCCGCAGCGCTTCGACGTGATCGTCACCGACAACCTGTTCGGCGACATCATCACCGACCTCGCCGCCGCCATCACCGGCGGCATCGGGCTGGCTGCCTCGGGCAACGTGAACCCCGACCGCACCGCCCCCTCCATGTTCGAGCCCGTGCACGGGTCGGCGCCCGACATCGCCGGCCAGCAGAAGGCCGACCCCACCGCTGCGATCCTCTCGACGGCGCTGCTGCTGGACCACCTCGGTCACCCCGAGGCCGCGGCCACCGTCGAGCGCGCCGTGCTCGCCGACCTCGCTGACCAGGCTGGGCGCGCCGAGGCGGGCGACACCGCCCCCCGGCGTACCTTCGAGGTGGGCGACGCCATCGCCGCGCGCGTAGCCGGCTGAGCCCGGACTCCGCACCTGCACCACCGCGACCGCCGGGCACCACGAGGTGCCCGGCGGTCGTGCATTTCCCTGCGCCCTTCCCGTGACCCGCCCGAGACAGAGGTCGACTACCGTGACGCCCATGCAGATCAGCACCACGCCCTCGAGCAGCCCCGTCAGCGACGAGCGGCTGGCCGAGATCCTCGCCAACCCCGGCTTCGGCAACCACTTCACCGACCACATGCTCACGGTCGAGTGGACCCCCGAGCAGGGCTGGCACGCCGCGCGCATCGAGCCCTACGCGCCGCTCTCGATCGACCCCGCCGCGGCGGTGCTGCACTACGCGCAGGAGACCTTCGAGGGCATGAAGGCCTACCGCCACGACGACGGCTCGGTGTGGTCCTTCCGCCCCGAGGAGAACGCCAAGCGGATGGTGCGCTCCTCCCAGCGCCTCGCGCTGCCCGAGCTCCCGGTCGAGGACTTCGTGGCCTGCGTCGACGCCCTCGTCGAGGCCGACCGCCGCTGGGTGCCAGAGGGCGGCGGCGAGAAGAGCCTCTACGTGCGGCCGTTCATGTTCGCCTCGGAGGTCTTCCTCGGCGTGCGTCCGGCCCAGCACGTCACCTTCATGGTCATCGCCAGCCCCGCCGGCGCCTACTTCAAGGGCGGGGTGAAGCCGGTGACGCTGTGGCTCACCGAGGAGTACACCCGCGCCGGCCGCGGCGGCATGGGCGCGGCCAAGACCGGCGGCAACTACGCCTCCTCGCTGGTCGCGCAGCAGGAGGCCATCGCCCAGGGTTGCGACCAGGTGGTCTTCCTCGACGCCCAGGAGGGGGAGTACGTCGAGGAGCTCGGCGGCATGAACCTCTACTTCGTCCACCGCGACGGCCGGGTCGTCACCCCCGAGACCGGCACCATCCTCGAGGGCATCACCCGCGCCTCGATCATCGAGCTGCTCGGCAAGATGGGGCACCAGGTCGAGGAGCGGCGCTTCTCGATCCAGGAGTGGAAGGACGGCGTCGCCAGCGGCGAGATCACCGAGATCTTCGCCTGCGGCACCGCCGCGGTCGTCACGCCCGTGGGCGAGCTGAAGTGGGACGGCGGCTCCGCCCCGGCTGCTGCCGCCGTCGAGGCCGAGGACGCGCTGTGGACGCGGGTCCGCAGCCAGCTCGTCGACGTGCAGTTCGGTCGCGCCGAGGACACGTTCGGCTGGATGCACCGCATCTGCTGACCACGGCGCCGACACGGTGACCTCGGTGACGGATCGGCCACGGACTCGTTGTTGAATACGCAGGGGCGCGCATCGCGGCGTACCCCGACCTCGACCGCCCACGACGCCCAGGGAGCACCGACGTGTGGACACGACGTGGCCTGCTGACCACGGGCGGGGTGGCAGCCATCCTCGGTACGACGGGCACGGCGCTGTCCGGGGCCGTCGACGTGTCCGGGCCGCCGGACTTCACGTTCGTCTCCATGCCGGACTTCCTCAACGCCGACGTCGCCGACCTGTCGGGGCTCCCGACGTGGGACGGCGGGATGAACTCCCACAACCAGTGGTGGCAGCTCGCGATCGACTCCTGCCTGTGGGCGGTCGGCTCGCACAACCCCGACGCGGTCTTCGTCGCCGGTGACCAGGTCGAGGGCCGGTGGAACATCGACACCGACGACCGCCGGATCTTCGGCCAGGTCAGCCAGGGCACCGACGAGGTCAGCCTGGCGATGTGCCGCAGTGCCATCACGAAGGCCGGGGAGGTCTACTACGGCGAGTACAAGCGCTTCTTCGCCGAGCGTGGCCTGCCGCTCTACCCCGCGCTCGGCGACCACGAGATCCTCGACGACCGCAGCGGACGCAGGAACGACCGCTGGTCGCCCAAGGGCACCCACAAGGGGCGTCCCGACAACCGTTACTACCTCGTCGACCACGCCAAGTCGGTGTGGGCCGACCACTTCACCCGCACCCCCGAAGGCGCGCCGGTGCACCGCAAGCGCCCCAAGGGCAGCCAGCACGAGTTCACGGCCTACGCCGAGTCCTTCGCTGACGTCTTCACCCTGATCACGGTCGACGTCTTCCACCGCCACGAACGCGGCGTGCGGCTCGGCGTCTTCGACGACCAGCTGCGGTGGATGAAGAAGCAGATCCGCAAGGCCAAGAAGAAGGGCCACGTGGTGGCCGTCCAGGGCCACATCCCCGCGCTCGGGCCCTACCGCGTCTTCGCCTCGGGCAACCTGCACATGCCCGAGGCCGAGAAGTCCCCCTTCTGGCGCGCCATGAAGCGCACCGGTGCCGACTTCTACCTCTGCGGGGAGGTCCACGACGCCACGGCCATCCAGCAGGGGTCGCGACAGCCCGTGCAGGTCAGCCACGGCTGCACCTACCGCTACGGCTTCGCCTACCTCGTCGGCAAGGTCTGGGACGGCGGCCGCGTGACCCTGGAGTACTACGAGCTCCCGCAGGTCTCGCAGAGCGAGGAGCTCGGCATCTGGGCCACCGACCACGCCAAGCTCGCCCCGAACCGGATCAGCTACACGATGCCGCAGCTGCGCGGTCAGCTGGAGTGGAACAAGGGCGTGGTGCTCAGCCGCACCGAGAAGCTCGGCGTCTACGACCCCGACGACGACCCCTACGCCTACGAGAAGCCGCCGTACGGTCTGCTCGGCCAGGCGCGCAAGGCGCCCCGCCCCGGTCCCTCCTCCTGACCCCCCCGGTCGAGGTGCCCCCGTTGGTCGAGGTGCGAGGGCGGCCACGGTGAAGGCGCCCCGCTGGTCGAGGTGCGAGGGCGGCCACGCCCGAGCCTCGAGACCCGGTGACCCGACCGCCGACAGCGACCTGCGCTGATCGGCCACCTGCGGCTCGTATCCTCGGCGGGTGACCACCCGCCCGCGTGAGGAGCCCGACGTGCTCGTCGGCGGCTACCGCCTGCTCGCCAAGATCGGTGAGGGCGGCATGGGCGTGGTGCACCTGGCGCGGCGCGACGACGGCGAGCGGGTGGCGCTGAAGGTGCTGCGTCCGCAGGTCGTGGGCGACGAGGACGGGCGGGCCCGGCTCGACCGCGAGGTCGACTCGCTCTCGCGGGTGCACAGCCGCTGGGTCGCCGAGATCGTCGACGCCGACCCGTGGGCGGCGGTCCCGTGGATCGCGACGCGCTACGTCCCCGGTCTCTCCCTGCACGACCACGTCCTGGAGGAGGGGCCGGTCCGCGGGGCCGACCTGCTGTGGTTCGCCGGCTGCCTGGCCGAGGGGCTCGACGCGGTCCACGCCGTCGGCGTGCTGCACCGCGACGTGAAGCCCTCCAACGTCCTGATGGAGGGGCGGACCCCGGTCCTCATCGACTTCGGGCTGGCCAAGCTGGCCGACGACCCGCGGATGACGCAGGCGGGCTGGCTGATCGGCACCCCGGGCTACCTCGCCCCCGAGATCCTGCACGGTGACGACGCGACCGAGGCCTCCGACGTCCACGCCTGGGCTGCCACCGTCGCCTACGCCGGCACCGGCCGTGCGCCGTTCGGGCGCGGGCCGTCGGCCGCAGTCATGGACCGGGTACGCCGCGGGGAGCACGACCTCTCGGGCCTGACCGGGGACCTCGCGCGGGTCGTGGCCGCCGCGCTCGACCCCGAGCCGGAGAACCGACCCGAGCTGTGGGAGATCCTGGACTGGCTGCGTCCGCAGACGACCAGGGTGCGTCGGGTCGTGCCGCCCCCGCCGGTGCCGGCCGAGCGGATCGAGAGGTTCGAACCGGACGAGACACACCCGTGGCAGCCGGCGGCGACGCCGCACGACGTGACCGAGGTGGCCGGAGCGGAGGACCCGACCGACAGGTGGGAGGAGCAGCGACCCCGCGAGCCCGTCGACGGCACCCGGGTGCTGCCGTGGGACGACGACCACGACTGGCCGGAGGCCGAGCCGGAGCCTCGTGCGCCGCTGCTCGAGCGGGCCCGCCGGGCGCTGCTGCTCTCCGTGACCGGTGCGGCGGCCACGGTTGCGGTGGTGGCCGCCCCGCTGCTCACGGTCACCACGCTGATGCTGGTCGTCTGGCTGCTGCGCAGCGGGTCGATCGCCGCGAGCACGGTGGGGGCCCGACGTCAGGAGCGCGGCCGCCGTTGGTGGGACGGCCCGCGGCTGCTGCTCGGGGCGCCGTTCGACCTCCTCCGCTCGATCCCCTCGAGCCTGGTGCTGCAGCTGTGGTCCCTCGGGCTGGCGCTGGCCGCGGGGCTGCTCTGCTACGCCGTCGCGCTCGACGTCTCCTCGACGCTGGGGGTGACCGGCGCGGTGCTGGTCGGCTCGCTGTGGTGGGGGCCGGGCGGCAGCCGGGTGCGATCGCCGGTCGGCCGGGTGGTCCGGCCGCTGTCGAGCACGCTCGGGGTGTGGGCGCTCTCGATGGCGCTCGTGACGGTCATGGTCGGGGGAGCGGCGTACCTCGCCCTCGGCGGGGTGGACTGGGCGCCGCTGGACTTGCAGCCGTTCGGCGACGTCTCTATCCCCGTGCTGCAGCGCTGACCCGAGCTGACAACGTCGGGTCGGCCGGATGCTGGGACATCCGTCCCACGATGCGGTCGTGCGTGGTTCACTGGGTGACGTGCAGCACCACCGCCTCATCATCATTCGCTAGCGCGACGAGCACCGCTCGCCGCGCCACCTCTCGTCCGCGAGAGGTTTTTTTGTGCCTGCACACCAGCTGAGCCCCGGAGGAGAAGCCCTGATGGACCTGCATGGCGCGTTCCACGTCTACGACACGACCCTGCGCGACGGCGCGCAGCAGGAGGGGCTCAACCTCTCCGTCGCCGACAAGCTGAACATCGCGCGCCAGCTCGACGGTCTCGGGGTGGGCTACATCGAGGGCGGGTGGCCGGGGGCCAACCCCAAGGACACCGAGTTCTTCCGTCGGGCGGCCTCAGAGCTGGACCTGCAGCACGCCAAGCTCGCGGCCTTCGGTGCGACGCGTCGTGCCGGTGTCGCCGCGGCCGACGACCCGCTGGTGGCGGCGCTGCGCGACAGCGGCGCCTCGGTGGTCACGCTGGTGGCCAAGTCCCACGACCGCCACGTCGAGCTGGCGCTGCGCACCACGCTGGAGGAGAACCTCGCGATGGTGCGCGACACGGTCGCGCACCTGACCGCCGAGGGGCAGACCGTCTTCCTCGACGCCGAGCACTTCTTCGACGGATACCGCGCCAACCGGGCCTATGCCCTCGAGGTGCTGCGGACGGCGTACGAGGCCGGTGCCGAGGTCGCGGCGCTGTGCGACACCAACGGCGGGATGCTGCCGAGCTGGGTCGGCGACGTGGTCGGCGACGTGGTGTCCAGCACCGGGGGCCGGGTCGGCATCCACTGCCACAACGACACCGGCTGCGCGGTCGCGAACAGCCTGGCCGCCGTCGACGCCGGCGCCACCCACGTCCAGGGCACGATCAACGGCTACGGCGAGCGCACCGGCAACGCCGACCTCATCTCGGTCGTCGCCAACCTCGAGCTGAAGCTGGACCGCCAGGTGCTGCCGCAGGGGCTGCTCGCGGAGGCCACCCGGATCGCGCACGCGGTCGCCGAGGTCACCAACGTGCCGCCCGCGTCGCGCCAGCCGTACGTCGGCACGTCGGCGTTCGCGCACAAGGCGGGCCTGCACGCCAGCGCCATCAAGGTCGACCCGGACCTCTACCAGCACATGGACCCCGCGGGCGTCGGCAACGACATGAGGCTGCTGGTCTCCGACATGGCCGGCCGCGCGTCGATCGAGCTGAAGGGTCGCGAGCTGGGCTTCGACCTGTCGGGGGACCGTGACCTCGTCACCCGGATCACCGAGCGGGTCAAGGTGCTGGAGTCGCGGGGCTACACCTTCGAGGCCGCCGACGCCTCCTTCGAGCTGCTGCTGGTCGAGGAGGTCGAGGGCCACCGCCCCTCCTACGTCGACGTCGAGTCGTGGCGGGTAATCACCGAGACCCAGGCGGGTCCGGGCACCGAGGCGCTGTCCGAGGCGACGGTGAAGCTTGTGGCCGCCGGCGTCCGTTACGTGGTCACCGGCGAGGGCAACGGCCCGGTCAACGCGCTCGACCAGGCGCTGCGCCAGGCGATCGGGCAGGCCTACCCGGAGGTCGCCAAGCTCGAGCTGATCGACTACAAGGTGCGGATCCTGGACCAGGGCCACGGCACCGATGCGATCACCCGGGTGCTCATCGAGACCTCCGACGGCAGCTCCTCGTGGTGGACCGTCGGGGTCGGGCACAACGTCGTCGAGGCCTCCTGGGAGGCCCTGCTCGACGCCGTCACGTTCGGGCTGCGCCGCGCAGAACAGACCACGGGCCGCTGACGGGGGAGCGGTGAGTCCTGAACCGATCGCCGGGTCGGTTCGGTTGGTGGCTCACCGCCCGGGCGAGGGGGTCGGACCGGACGGCGTGTGAGGATCGGGAGCGTGGCTCGGGTCCGGTACGTCCTCGTCTATCCCTACTCCGGGTTCCGGGACCGGCTCTGGGATGCGGATCAGCAGCCGGACGGCTACGGTCGCGACCCTGACATCGATGCGGTGGCGAGGACATCGAGGCGCGTCTGCGAGGTCTACTCCCGGGGACTCGCCGAGCTGGGCCTGGAGGGCAACCACGGCGAGGTGCGGGTCTTCATCCATCGCTCTCACCGTGAGGACGAGGTCGTGCCGGTCATCACCTACCTGACGTGGACCGAGGGCTTCGAGATGGCCCACGTCGGTGTCCCCGTCGGTACGGCCACCTGGTCCGAGCAACGGCGGGCCCGCATGCTGCTCGAGTCGTTCCATGCGGTGATGACCCGCTTCGGGCAGGCGCGTGGATGGTCCGTCCCCGCGCTGGTCCGACTCCGCGACAGCTGTCTCGACACCAGCGTGGACTTCGCCTGGCGCAGTGCCTGGAAGAGCAGCCCCGACCGGCGGACCGAGGCCTGCGTCGATGCCTGGCTCCACGACGACGGGTTCACCCGAGTGCGGATCCTTGTCCGCGACCGGACCTCGGGTGAGATCGCCGGGTCCTCCGAGGTGGTCGAAGGGCCGGTGGCGGAGGTGGCGCTCGAGCGGCAGTCGACGACGCTGCGCTGGCGCGACCGCGGCACGGCCGAGCTGACGCTGTCGACGTTCCTCGGCAACCGCACCCCTGTTCCCCTGGTCGCGTCAGTGCCGCGCCTCCACCCGGTCACTCCCTGGCCCGAGCGAGCACCGGTGCGTACGGAGCCCGCCCCTGAGTTGTCGGTCGACCCTCCCCGGTCCGGGTGAGGCAGGCGTACGGCACGGCCTCGTCATCGGACAGACAGAAGTGACCCTCGGCCCATGGATCCGGGCGTGAGCGGTCAGAAGACAGAGACTTCTGCCCGTCCGTCTACGAGAGCGGACCCGCTGACCGGCCGGTGATCCGGCGGGCGAGGTCCTCCCAGCCGGCCATCAGCCGCTCAACGGGGAACCCGCCCAGCGACATCTGCTGCTCCAGGATCGGGATCTCCAGGGGCGCAAGCAGCGCGGTGGCCAGCACCGGGAGATCGCCGTCGACTCCGAGCTCGCCCAGCAGGTGCTGCACGTGCATGGCGGTGAACGAGTAGGCCCCGACCGCCCGTGAGCCGGTCGCGCCGGCCGCGCGGATCAGGTCGGCGTGGACCAGGGTGGTCTCGAGCCTGGAGCGTCCGAAGGCGATGAGCCGCTCCCACGGGTCGGCCCCGGGTCCGAGCGGCGGGGGACCGGAGATGACC